>VFQN01000052.1_pt1 | contig 269002 bp, 275 predicted proteins | sample 3512371 | NCBI WGS metagenome assembly VFQN01 (sample SAMN10412370, study PRJNA504923) | tailings metagenome | isolation source: Replicate 2 from Balatoc abandoned mine | place: Philippines: Itogon, Benguet | collected 2017-08-28
GGTGGCCGAAGAACCAGAAGATGTGCTGGTACATCACCGGGTCGCCGCCGCCGGCAGGGTTGAAGAACGTCGTGCCGAAGTGGCGGTCGGTCAGCGTCATGGTGATCGCGCCGGCCAGCACGGGCATCACGGCAATCAGCAGGTAGGCTGTGATGAGCCAGGTCCAGCAGAACATCGGCATCTTCATCAGCGTCATGCCCGGGGCGCGCATGTTTAGGATGGTCACGATGATGTTGATCGAGCCCATGATCGACGAGGCGCCCAGGATGTGCATCGCGAAGATGCCGGCATCCATCGACGGGCCCATCTGCAGCGTGAGCGGTGCGTAGAGCGTCCAGCCTGCCGCCGGCGCGCCGCCGGGCATGAAGAACGACGTCACCAGCATGATGGCCGCAGGAATCATCAGCCAGAAGCTGAAGTTGTTCATGCGCGCGAACGCCATGTCCGACGCGCCGATCTGCAGCGGAATCATCCAGTTCGCGAAACCGACGAAGGCCGGCATGATGGCCCCGAACACCATGATCAGGCCGTGCATGGTGGTGAACTGGTTGAACAGCTCGGGATTGACGAGTTGCAGGCCGGGCTGGAACAGCTCGGCGCGGATCAGCAGCGCGAGCACCCCGCCCACCATCAGCATGGTGAACGAGAACAGCAGGTACAGCGTGCCGATGTCCTTGTGGTTGGTGGCGAACACCCAGCGACGCCAGCCCGTGGGCGCATGGTGGTCGTGGTGGTCGTCGTGTGCGTGGCCGGCGTGCCCGTGGTTGTCGAGTACAGCGCTCATATCGTTATCCTCAGATTCTTTCGGTGCCGCAGGTCACTTGGCGCGCTCGGCCTGCACTTCGGCGGGCTGCACGATCTGGCCGGTCTTGTTGGACCAGCTGTTCTTGGTGTAGGTGGCCACAGCGGCGATGTCGGTGTCCGACAACTGCTTCCAGGACGGCATGGCACCGTTGGCGGCGCCGTTGAGCAGGATCGTGATCTGCTTCTTGTGGTCGGTGTCGAGCACGATGGCCGATCCGTCCAGCGGCTTGATCGGGCCGGCGCCCTTGCCGTTGGCCTGGTGGCAGGCCGCGCAGTTGGCGGCATAGACGCCCTCGCCGCGCTTGACCATGTCTTCGAGCGTCCAGACGCGCGACGGATCGTCCAGCAGCGCGGCGGCCTTCTTCTTCTCTTCGGCCACCCAGGCCGTGTATTCCTCGGCCGTCACCACCTTCACGTGGATGGGCATGTAGGCGTGCTCCTTGCCGCACAACTCGGCGCACTGGCCGTAGAAGTCGCCGGTCTGCTCGGCGCGGAACCAGGTGTCGCGCACGAAGCCGGGAATGGCATCCTGCTTGATGCCGAAGGCCGGCACCATGAACGAGTGGATCACGTCATTGGCCGTGGTGATGACGCGGACCTTCTTGCCCACCGGCACCACCATGGCCTTGTCCACCTTGAGCAGGTAGTTGTCGCCCTCCGGCTTGCCGGCGTCGGACATGGCACGCTGGCTGGAGTCGAGGGTGGAGATGAAGGCCAGGCCCTCGCCTTCTCCCTTGATGTAGTCGTAGCCCCACTTCCACTGGTAGCCCGTGACCTTGACGGTGAGGTCGGCGTTGGTGGTGTCCTTCTGGGCCACCAGCACCTTGGTGGCCGGCAGCGCCATGCCGATCACGATGAGGAAGGGAACCAGCGTCCAGCCGATTTCGACCCAGATGGGTTCGGCCAGCAGCTGTGCCTTGTGGCCGACCGACTTGCGGTGCTTCCAGATGGAATAGAACATCACCGCGAACACCAGCACGAAGACCACCGTGCAGATGATGAGCATGAACCAGTGCAGCCAGTGCTGCTCCTCGGCGATCCGCGTGACCGGCGGATGGAGGTTCAGCTGGTTGACCGCCGGCCCTCCGGGCAGATCGTTGACCCTGGCGTGTACGCCGGTGCTGACCCAGGCCCCGGCGATCAGCAGCAGGGAAGCCAGCCTGTTGTGGATGCTCTTCATCGTGTTCACTTAACTTCCAAGTCTCATTTCAACTAGCCGCCCATGGTGCTGCCCCGCCCGCCCCACGGTCTGTGCCGTCAGCTTGCGCCCCGCAACGCCATGCGGAGCTCGCGGGCCAGCGCGCCGCGCAGTTCCGGCCGTACGTAACGACCCACCTGCACTGAACGCCCTTGCCCATACACCTCGATCAGGGAAGTGTCGCCGGCCGAGGGCTCGATGCGAACCCACTGCCGGTTGAACTCCGCCCGCTCCAGGCGCCCCGCGCTCTCCAGTTCCACCACCAGCCGCCCACCCTTGAGGGAGATGCGCTCGCCATCGGCCGCGTGGCGGGCGTACACCATGAAGGCACACCCCACAGCCAGCAACTCGGCCCAGGCGAACGGCAACACCAGCAGCGCGCCGCGGAACCAGAAAAAAGCGCCGATCCCGAGGGAAACGACGCACAGCGAAAGATACATCCACCCCAGCTGGGCCGGCGTGACCGAGCAGTTGCGCTTGAGCGACCAGTGGGTGTCCTGGCCTGAAACAGTGGCGAAACGGAAGATCGGATTCGACACGTTGAAGCTCACAAAAGCCGGCCGCCGAGGTGCAACTGCCTGCCTCGGCCCGCCGTGCTAGCTAGGGGAAGATGCCCGAAACTGACACAGCCGGGAATTGTAGCGTGGCTTGAGTAAGGGTTTGTCCCTGAGCGGGCTCAAACTTCAGGCTCATGGCCCGGCGCAACGCCTCCGGTTTTGCGCTGGCGCAGCAACTCGCGCATTTCGTCGACCGAAACTTCGCTGCGTGCAGCCAGTGGCACCCGCGGAGCGGCCTTGAAGGCATGACCGTAGATCACCTCGAAGGTGAGCGCCAGCCGCCCGCCCTGCGAGGCGTCGGCCAGCCGGGCCGCCAGCGCCGCGCACAGGCGCGAGTACCAGCCGCGCCCGCGCAGGCCGGTCGCGCGCTGCGGGTGGAAGTTGCGGCCCAGCTCGCGCAACTCGGCCAGCAACGCCTGGGGCGTTTCCCACGTAAGCACGATGCGCTCCATGTCCATCACCGGCTCGGCGAAGCCGGCCTCCACCAGCATGTCGCCCCAGTCGTGCATGTCGGTGAATTCGTGGCCCGGGGCCGGCCAGCCGAGCGCGGCGTAGAGCGCGCGCAACTCGCGCAGTGTGTCGGGGCCCAGGCACGAGAACATCAGGAACCCTCCCGTGGCCAGCGCGGTCTGCCATTGGCGGATCAGCGCTCCGGGGTCCGCCGCCAGGTGCAGCGCCATGTTGGACCACAGCATCTGCACGCCGCCGGGCGGCGGCGCCTCGAACGCGAGCGGGGCGCCCAGCCAGCGGCGGGGCGACCATGAAGGCCTGGCCAGGCGCTCGCGCGCAGCGGCTTGATGACCAGGCGTCGACTCGACGACGAAGCAGGCTGCCTTGGGATATCGCTGTGTCACGAGGCCGTGCGCGTTCTGCCCGCCCCGCATGGGCGCCCAGTCGGCCCAGGCCTCGGGCGCATGGCGGATCCATTGCAGCCGGTCTTCCATGCGGCGCCCGATCTCCTCGTGCAGCCACGGCGTGGCGGGCGGCGCTGCGCGAAGCCAGCGTGCGGCCGCGCGCGGGTCGATGGTGGGGGGGCGGGGCGCGGCAGGAGAGGCCATGGACGATCCAGCGCGCGAGTATATTGAGCCGGATGTTGCACCGGCTGATGGAGGGCTTATCGCGCGCACTGCCCAGCCAGTGCGCGCTGTGCGCCGCCTGGCCCGCCGCGCCGGTGTGCAAGGCCTGCGTGGCGCGATTCGCCGTCCCTTCGCCACGCTGCCGCCGATGCGCCCTGCCCCTGCCCGCCGATGCGGGCGACTGCTGCGGCCGCTGCCTGCGCCGCGGCCCGGCGCTCGACGCCTGCCATGCCGCCGTGGACTACGGCTATCCGTGGGCCGGCTGCATCACCGATTTCAAATTCGGCGGGCAACCCGGCTGGGCCGCCTCGCTGGCGGCGCTGGTGCGGGCCGACCCGGCCGCCGTCCGACTGCTCGACGGCGCCGACCTGGTGCTGCCGCTGCCACTGGCGCCAGGGCGCCTGCGCGAGCGCGGCTTCAACCAGTCGCTCGAGCTGGCGCGCCGGCTCGCGCCGGGCCGCGTGGAATCCCGCCTGCTGCTGCGCGTGCGCGAAACCCCCGCGCAAAGCCGCCTGGACCGGGCTGCACGGCTGGCCAACCTGCGTGGTGCATTCGCCGTCGATCCGCTGCGGCGCGGCCACGTGCGGGACCGGCGCATCGCCCTGGTCGACGATGTGATGACCAGCGGAGCCTCGCTCGAGGAGGCCGCGCGTGCACTGCGCGAGGCCGGCGCGGCCCACATCGCCGGCATCGTGGTCGCACGAACGCCCGAGGCCTGACTCACGCAGCGAGCCGCGCGGCGACAATCGCACGATGTTCCACATCGTCCTGGTCGAGCCTGAAATCCCGCCGAATACCGGCAACGTCATCCGGCTGGCCGCCAACACGGGTTGCACGCTGCACCTGGTGGAGCCGCTGGGCTTTTCGATGGAAGACCGGCTGATGCGGCGCGCCGGACTGGACTATCACGAATACGCCGAGGTGCACCGCCACGCCAGCTGGCAGGCCCTGCTGGATACCGGGCGGCCCGATCCGGCGCGTCTGTTCGCCCTCACCACGCGCGGAACGCGCACCGTGCACGACGTGGCCTTCATGCCCGGCGACTGGCTGGTGTTCGGATCGGAGACGCGCGGCCTCGCCCCCGAACTGCGCGATACCTTCGAACCCTCGCAATGGCTGCGGCTGCCGATGCGTGCCGGCCAGCGCAGCCTCAACCTGTCCAATGCCGTGGCGGTGACCGTGTTCGAGGCGTGGCGGCAACAAGGCTTCGGCGACGCGGTGTAGCGCCCCTGGCGCTGACCGTGAAGCACCCGCTTCGGGGGCAGAAAGCTGCACGCAGTGAGCGAACGTGGGGCCTAAAGATAATGGCGCACCAACGATTCGGCGACACAGACAGGTTTGGCACTGCCCTCTCGCTCGAACGTCACCTGCCACGTGCTCTGCATGCCGTTGCCGGCCACGGCTTCCAGCGCCAGCAGTGCGAAGCGCGCGCGCACACGGCTGCCCACTGGCACGGGGTCGGTGAAGCGCACCTTGTTCAGGCCATAGTTGACGCCCATGCGCACGTCGGTGATGGCGATGGAGCCTTCCAGCAATCGCGGCAGCAGCGACAGCGTGAAGAAGCCATGCGCGATGGTGCCGCCGAACGGACCCGATCGCGCGCGCCCCACGTCCACGTGGATCCACTGATGGTCGCCCGTGGCCTCGGCGAACTGGTTGACCTGGGCCTGCGTGACCTCGATCCAGTCGCTCACGGCGACTTCCTGGCCCACCAGCGGTGCCAGGTCGGCAGGCTGCGCGAATGTCTTCATCTTGTCGTCTCTCCGTCGTTTTTTTCCGGGCGTGCGGTAGCCGCTCAGGTGTCCAGCCAGTCCGTGATGCCGCGCCACTGCTCCAGGTCGCGCTCGACGCGACCCGGCGCCACGTCGAACACCGTGAGGCCGCGCGCGGCCAGGTGGATGTAGTTCTGCGTGTCGCGCAGGTAGCCCAGCACCGGCAGGCCCAGTCCTTCGACGAAGTCGCGCAGCCGGTCGGCCGCCAGCGTGCGGCTGTCCACGCGCATGCCGACGATGCCCACCTGCAGCGCCGAGGCCTTTCGGTGCTCGGCCAGTTCGTCGAGGAAGGCGCGCGTGGCGTAGATGTCGAAGATGCTGGGCTGCAGCGGCACGATGACCTTGTCGGCCAGCTTCATGACGTCGTTGAAGCGCCAGCCATGCAGGCCGCCGGGGGTGTCGAGAACCACGTGCGTCACGCCCTTGGGCGGCCGCACGATGAGGTCGGCGCTGACGTCCCAGGTCTCGATGCGGCGGGCGGCCGCGGGCCGCAGGCCCAGCCACAGCCGCGAGGACTGCTGGCGATCGGCATCGCCCAGCATCACCGCGTGCCCCTGGCTCGCGAAGTACCCTGCGACGTTGGTGGCAAGTGTGGACTTGCCCACGCCTCCCTTGGGATTGGCGACGACCACGACCGGCATGAGTTCCCCCTCGGCGAGTTGAAGTGGCCCTATGTTAGCGGCAGGCCCCGCCGGGCGTGGCGGCAAAGCTTCAGCGGAAGGCGTCCCACAGCAGCTTGATGCCGGTGAGGAACATGCCGATGTAGAGCAGCCGGTAGAACAGCTCCTGGCTGATGCGGCGCGCGATGCGGATGCCCATCCACACACCGAACGGCGCCAGCGGCAGCAGCACTAGCGAGGTGGCCATGTTGCGCAGATCGAGCAGGCCCAGCAGCGCGTACGGTATCCACTTCGAGAGGTTGATGAAGAAGTAGAAGAACGCCATCGTCGCCGTGTAGAGCATGGGCCGCATCTTGAGCGGGATGACGTAGGCGTTGAGCGGTGGACTGCCCGCGTGCGCGATGAAGCTGGTGAAGCCCGACACGGCCGTGAGGATGGCCCCCGCCCAGCGCGGCGGCGGCGGGCTGTCGGCACGCGGCGGGAACACCAGGCGCTGCGCCAGGAAGAGCAGCGTGAAGCCGCCCACGAGCCCGGCGATCACGTGCGTGTCCAGCACGCGGAACAGCACCGCGCCCAGCACCACGCCGGCCAGGCCCCAGGGCAGCAGGAAGCGCAGCAGTCGCCGGTCGAGCTCCTTGCGGAAGGCCGCCAGGCCCAGCAGGTCCATCAGCAGCAGCACCGGCATGAGGATGGCGGCCGCCTGCGGCACGCTCACGGCCAGCGCCATGATGGGCACGGCCAGCGAACCGAACCCTGCGCCGAAGCCGCTCTTGCTGACGCCCAGCAGCAGCACGGCCGGTACCGAGACGACGTAGAACCAGGGGTCGGTGATGATGGGCAGGGACTCAAGCACTTCGGGAACCGGACAGCGGGCAGGCGGAGAAAGCACAAGGCCCGCCGTGTGCGGGCGGGCCCTGGTGCGGCAGGCGGGGTGTGCCGATTATCGCCGTCGCCCCGCCCCCCGCTCAGGCGGTCTCCAGCCCCAGGTAGGCGCGCCGGATCTCGGGCCGCGCCAGCAGTTCGTCTGCCGCGCCGTCGGCCACGATGCGGCCCTCTTCCATCACGTAGGCGCGGCGAGCGATTTCCATCGCCATGACCACGTTCTGTTCCACCAGCAGCACCGAGGTGCCCGAGTCGTTGATCTCGCGGATGGCGCGGAACATGTCCAGCACGATCGCGGGCGCCAGGCCCAGCGAGGGCTCGTCGAGGAGCAGCAGGCGCGGACGGGCCATCAGCGCGCGGCCGATGGCGACCATCTGCTGCTGGCCGCCCGAGAGCGCACCGGCCGGCGCCTGCAGTTTCTCCTTGAGCACCGGGAACAGCTGCAGCACGCGTTCCAGCGTCTGCTGCCGGTGGGCCTTGGCGCTGGCGATGTAGCTGCCCAACTCCAGGTTGTCGAGCACGCTCATGCCGGTGAACAGGCGCCGCCCTTCCGGGACGATGGCGATGCCGGCATCGCAGAAGCGGTGCGGCGCCAGCCGCGTCACGTCGCGCCCTTCGAACACCAGCCGACCCGCATGCACCGGGTTGAGCCCGGCGATGGCGTTGATCAGCGTGGTCTTGCCCGCGCCGTTGGGCCCCACCACGCAGACCAGCTCGCCCGCCGCCACGTCCAGCGACACGCCCCACAGCGCCTGGGCCTGGCCATAGCGCACCTGCAGTTCGCGCACTTCAAGCATGGTGTTGTCCTCCGAGATAGGCCTCGACCACGCGCGGGTCGTTCATCACCGCCTGCGCCGGACCTTCGGCCAGCAGCTGGCCATGGTGCAGCACCGCGATGCGGTCGGTCAGCGCCATCACGGCGCGCATGACGTGCTCGACGAAGACGATGGTCGATCCCTGATCGCGGATGCGGCGGATCAGCAGGATGGCTTCGTCGATCTCGCTGGGCGTCATGCCCGAAAGCACTTCGTCGAGCAGCACCAGCCGCGGCCGCGCGGCCAGCGCGCGCGCCAGTTCGAGGAACTTGCGCTGGTGCAGGTTCAGATCGTCGGGCAGCACGCCGGCCTTGGCGCCCAGGCCGGTGAACGCCAGCCATTCGTGCGCCTGGCGCTCGGCCTCTTTCTCGCTGAGCGAGGCATTGCCGAACATGGCCACCAGTGCCACGTTCTGCAGCACGGTGAGATGCATGAAGGGCCGCGGGATCTGGTAGGTGCGGGCGATGCCCGCGTGAGCGATGCGGTGGGCTGGCTGGCCCGCCAGCTCGCGGCCTTCGAACAGGATGCTGCCGCGCGTGGGCGACAGGTGTCCGCTCACCACATTGATGAAGGTCGACTTGCCCGAGCCGTTGGGACCCAGCAGGCCCAGGATCTCGCCCTCGCGCACCTGCAGGCTCACGCCTTCCAGCGCCTTCACGCCGCGGAACCATTTGGAGAGATCGCGCACCTCCAGCAGAGGCGCCGCCCCGACGGGCGCCGGCGACATCGCTCGCACGGGCGGGGGCTCGGCCACCGGCGCCGTGCCGGCAGTCGCGGTTGCGGGCGCAGCTGCAGCGGCCGCATGCGCCGCCACGCCCACCATCGGCGCGGTATGTGCGTCTTCCGGGCCCGCCCCCACCGCTGCCCGCCTGGCCGCGTCGGCCCGCCGCTTGAGCAGGAAGCCCAGGATGCCATTGGGCATGAACAGGATCACCACCACCAGCACCGCACCGACGGCGGCCTTGCCGGCCACGGCGTGGTCGCCGGCCGTGAAGGCGTACATCAGGCACGTGATGACCACCGCGCCCACGGCCGGCCCGGCCCAGTGGCGCGTGCCGCCCAGCACGCTCATCAGCACCACGGTGAGCGGCACGGTGATGTTGAAGGTTTCGCCGGCCGTGACGTACGACACGAACAGCGCGTGGATACCGCCCGCCAGCCCCGCCAGCGCGCACGAGATGCCGAAGGCCAGCAGCTTGTAGCGGTAGGTGGGCACACCCATCACCTCGGCCACGTCCTCGTCGTCGTGAATGGCGAACAGGCCCAGGCCCAGCCGCCCGGCCTGGATGCGCCAGGCGATGACGAGCGTGGCGATCGCGCCGGCCAGCGCCATCAGGTAGAGGGACGCCGAGGGCGAAGGGCCGATGTTGGGCACCTGCACGCCCATCAGGTAAATGCCGGGCCCGCCGTCGATGCGCGTGTTGAGCACGATGGTGCCCACCACCAGCGTGACGGCCAGCGTGAGCAGCGCGAACAGCTCGCCGCGCACCGCGCGCACGCGGAACACCACGGCGCCCAGCGCCACGCCGAGCAGCGCCGCCAGCAGCGCGGCCATCGGCAGCGTCCAGAGGAAGGGCCAGTCGAGCTTGCCCGCCAGCGCGGCCGTGGTGTACACGCCCACGCCGAAGAACGCGCCGTGGCCGAACGAGAAATAGCCCGAATAGCCCGAGAGGATGTTCCACGACAGCGCCAGGATCATCCAGTGGCACAGCATGTAGAGGAACGTTTCGTAGAACGTGGGCAGGCCCAGCCACGGCACGGTGGCCAGGGCCGCGCCGGCGGCGAGGATGCCGATCAGTGGTTTTTGCATGATCAATGTCCCGCCTTTCCGGGACGCAGAAGGAGCATCACGATCAGCAGCGTGAACGACACCGTCGGCGCCCACGAGGGCGACGCCACGGCCATGGTCACGGCCTCGCTCACGCCGATGATCACGCCGGCCACCAGCGGGCCGATGGCACTGCCCAGGCCGCCCAGCATGACGGCGGCGAACACCACGCCGATCCACGCAAAGATCTGCGAGGGCGTGAGTGCGAAAGTCATCGCCAGGCAGACGCCAGCGAACGCGGCCAGGGCCGCGCACAGGCCCGCCAGCAGCAGCGACAGGCCGCGCTCGTTGATGCCGTAGGCGGCGGCGATGGGACCGTCCTCGGCCATGGCGCGCAGCGCTCGGCCCAGATCGGTGTAGCGCATGGCGGCCCAGATGGCCGCCGCGAAGGCCGCCGACAGCAGCAGCGTGATGAGTTCGGGAATCGGCACGAACAGCGGGCCGATGGTGAACTTCATTGCCGAGTAGGGCGACTCCAGCCGGCGGAAGTCCGCCGTCCAGATGCCCTGCACCAGGCTCTCGATCATCACCGTGAGGCCGAAGGTGACCAGCAGCGAGTTGAAGGGCGAGATGCGAAAGCGCGACAGCACCCAGTGCATGCCCGCGCCGACCGCGAAGAACACCGGCGGCAACAGCACGAACGCCCACAGCACGTCGATGTGCCAGTGCGAAGCCATCTGGTAGGCCAGGTAGCCCGCCAGGAAGGTGAAGCCGAAGTGCGCCAGATTGATCTGGCGCAGCAGGCCCCAGGTCAGGCCCAGCCCCAGGCCGATGAGGCCGTAGAGCGCGCCGATGAAGATCCCCGAGAGGATCGACTGGGCCAATAGATTGAAGCTGGGCAGGTACATCGCCTGGGGCCGCCTTCTGTTGTTACTTGACCTGCAGCTTGGCGCCCGGCGCCGCGAACTGCTGCGGCCACACCACCTGCCACTTGCCGCCCTGCACCTGCTTGATCTTCATGAGGTCGTCGCCATAGTTGTTGACGCCGTCGAAGCGCAGGTTGCCGTGGATGGTCTGCACGCGGTTCTTCTTGAGGTAGGCCGCGATCGCCTTGTCGTCGAAGTTGCCAGCGCCCTTGACGCCGGCTTCCAGGATCTGCCAGGCCGAGTACGACGCCGCGGCCTGCACTTCCACCGTGGTGTCGGGCAGCTTGGCGGCCGTGGCGCGCTGCTTGAACACCTTGACGAACTCGGCGGCCACCGGGTCGTTGGTGAACGGCGCGTGCTCCTCGAAGATGGTCACCGACAGCGCGTTGTCGCCGTCGGCCGAACTGGTCATGGGGCCGGGTGCCGGGTAGAGGTGGAAGTGCAGCGGCGGCACGTAGTCGATCTTCTTCATCGCGTCGAGCAGCATGTTGCCCTCCAGGCCGATGTCGCCCATCCAGACCAGGTCGGGCTTGGCATCCTTCACGCGCGCGGCGATGGGGCCGAAGTCGCGGTTGCCGAATTCCCATTCGAGGAACAGCACTTCCTTGAGGCCGCGCTTCTTGGCCACCTCGCGGCCGCCCAGCGACAGGAAGTGGATCGAGGGGAACTTGCTGGTGACGATGGCGATGGTTTTGGGCGGCTTGGGCGATGCGGCCAGCGCGTCGAACAGCGAGTTGGGCACGGTGGTGCCCGGGTCTGCCCCCAGCGACCACGACGGGAACTGCATGTCGTACTTGGCCAGCGACGGAATGCCGAAGGTGTGATGCACCAGCACCTTGTTGTAGCGCTGCGCCACGCCCATGGCCGAGAGGATGGCGCCGGTGGCATAGGGGCCCATCAGCAGGTCGACCTTGTCGGAGGTGACGAACTGCTCGTAGAGCGTGCGGGCCAGGTCGGGCTTGGACTGGTCGTCGCGCACGATCCATTCCACCTTGCGGCCCAGCAGGCCACCGCGTGCGTTGAGTTGCTCCACGTAGATCTCGCCCACCAGCTTGTGGACCATGGCCGTGGCCGACAGCGGGCCGGTGAGGGCCAGCGTGCTGCCGATGCGTACCGGCGCGCCCTGCGCGAACACCGGGCCGGCCGCCAGCGTGGCGGCGCCTGCGGCAGCAGCCGCGATGATGGAACGTCGTGCGAATGTCATGTTGTCTTCCTCGTCTTCTCGTGTGTTGATGGGACTGCCGACCTGCATCAGCGCCGGACGGCAGCGGGGCTCTCACTCACTGCTTTGCTTCTTCGCGAACTCGTTTCGGATCAATCGACGCGCGCGCCCGAGCGGCGCACCAGGTCGGCCCACTTGGCAACCTCGGTGCGACCGAAGGCTGCCGCTTCTTCGGGCGACATCGCGCGGGCTTCCAGACCCTGGCCCGCCAGGCGCTGGGCCACGTCGGGCTGGGCCAATGCCTGGCGCGCGGCATCGCGCAGCCGGGCCACCTCGCGCGCGGGCGTGGCGGCCGGCGCATAGACCATGAACCAGGCGACCAGGTCGAAGTCCTGCACGCCCTGCTCGGCGATGGTGGGCACGTCGGGCGCGGCGCTGCTGCGGGCCGAGCCCGAGGCGCCCAGCGCGCGCAGCTTGCCGGTCTTCATGTGCGGCAGCACCGCGGCCGGGTGGTAGAACATGAAATGCACCTGCCCCGACATCACGTCGGAGACGGCCAGGCCGCCTTCCTTGTAGGGCACGTGCACCATCTCGCCGCCCAGGCGCGCCTTGAGCAACTCGCCCGCCAGGTGGCCCGAGGTGCCGTTGCCGGCCGAGGCGAAGCTCACGCCGCCGGGCTTGCCGGCCTGCGCGCGCAGGTCGGCCAGCGAACGGATGGGCGAGTTGCCGCCCACCACCAGCAGCGTCGGCGTGTACCCCACGAAGGCGATGGGCGCGAAATCGCGCAGCGCGTCGTAGCCGAGCTTCTGGTAGAGCGTGCTGTTGATCGCGTGCGTGCCCACCGTGCCCATGACCAGCGTGTAGCCGTCGGGCGCCGACTTGGCCACCTGGTCGGTGCCGATGGTGCCGCCGGCGCCAGCGCGGTTCTCCACCACCAGCGTCTGGCCCAGCGCGCGGCCCATGCCGTCGGCGACCACGCGGCCGACGATGTCGGTGGTGGTTCCGGGGCCGAAGGGCACGACCATCTTCAGTGGCCGCGAGGGAAAGTCCTGGGCCACGCCCAGCGCCGGGGCCAGCAGCGTGGCCGCGCCCAGCACCGCCAGCAGCGTGCGCCGCACCGGGTGTGCCGTGTGTCGTTCGTCTTTCCTGTTCATGCGTCTTGTCTCCTTGTTTTCTCGTGGATGCGAACCCTGGCCGGCGTGGCGGCGTCAGGGCGGCGGCACGGGCCAGCCGTGGGCGAACTCGGCGTTGTGCTCGCCCAGTTGCGGCGGCGCGATCACGTCCAGCGCGCGCTCACCGTCGAACGACAGCGGCGAGCGCACGGTGCGGAAGCCCGGCTCGCCCGCCGTGGTGTGCGTATCGACGAACAACTGCAGGTGCTCGGCCTGCGCGTCGCCCGGCACTTCGTCGGTGCGGTACATCGGCGCATGCGGCACGTCGCGCGCCAGCAGGCGCTGGCACCACTGGTCGCGGGGGCGGGTCTTGAAGATCGCGCCCAACACCTGGATCAGCTCGCCCTGGTGCTCGATGCGCGCCTCTCGGGTGGAGAAGCGCGGGTCGTCGAAGATGTCGGTGCGCTCCATCGCCTCGGCCAGCCCCTGCCAGAACTTCGGCGGCGACGACATGTGCAGCGCGATCCAGTTCCCGTCGGAACACTCCAGCGCATACGACTGCGACACGCTGGGCCGGCTGTACGGGCCCATCACCTCGCCCACCGAGAACAGGTGGGTGTAGGCGTCGAGGTTGAAGTGCGTCATGGCCTCGAACATCGACACCTCGACCTTGCGGCCCTGGCCTTCCGCGTTGCGCGCATGCAGCGCGCCCAGGATGCCGTAGGCGGCATAGAAGCCGGTGATCGCATCGGCCAGCGCCGGGCCCACCACGCGCGGGTTGGCCGGGTTGACCAGCAGGCGCAGGAAGCCGCTGGCCGCCTGGGCCACGGTGTCGTAGCTGGGCCGGCCGGCCGACGGGCCGTCCTGCCCGAAGCCGCTGATGGCGCAGTAGATGAGCCTGGGGTTCAGCTCGCGCAGGCGCGATTCGCCCGCGCCGATGTCGTCGGCCACGCCCGGGCGGAAGTTCTGGATGTAGACGTCGGCGCCTGCCACCAGCGTGTCGAAGCGCTCGCGGTCGGGCACCTTGCGGGTGTCGAGCGTGATGCTGCGCTTGTTGCGGTTGTAGGTCTGGAAGTGCGGGCTGTAGAGCCCGTCCTTGAAGGCACGGAAGGGGTCGCCCGTGCCCGGCAGTTCGACCTTGACGACGTCCGCGCCCAGATCGGCCAGCAGCATCGACGCCGCCGGCCCGGTGATGAAGGTGCCGTGTTCGACCACGCGCACGCCCTGCAGGACCTTGTTCATGGTTGGTGCCTTGCCCTCACGCCGCGGCCTTGTGCGCGCCGCCGAAGCCGGCCGGCAGCTCACCGGTGTACTGCTGCTCGCGCGTGGCCTGGTAGGACAGCGCGAAGCCGATAGGGTTGCCCTGCTCCTCGGCCAGATGCGCGATCAGACCCGCCGTGCGCGCCAGGATCGGCACGCCGCGCAGCGAGCCCACCGGAAAGCCCACACCCAGCAGCACGGCCGGGATGGCGGCGGAGACATTCAGCCGCAGGTCCTTGCCCACGACGCCGGGAATGGCGGCTTCCACCGCCTCGGCGATCTCGACGAAGCGCTGGCCGCCGCCCGCCTCGCGCGACACGGCGAACAGGCGCGCCACGCGCGGATCGCGTTCCTTGTGCAGCGGATGGCCGTAGCCCGGGATGGCTTCGCCGCGCGCGCGCCGCGCCTTCAGCACGTCCGTGGCCGCGGCTTTCAGGTCGCCGCCGTGCCGGGCGGCAGCCTCGTCGATCTCGACGAACATGCGGCCAGCCGTCTCGGAAGCGCCCAGGATCACCGAACCGCAGCCCAGGATGCCAGCCGCCACGGCGCCCTGCAGCGCATCGGGCGCGGCAGCGTACGTCATCCGCGCGGCCTGCACGCTGGGCACAAGGCCGTGCTCGGTAATCGCCACCAGCGTGGCCTCGAGCACGGCCGAGGCCGGCGCATCCGGGCGGCGGCCGGTGAGCAGCAGGAAGAAGTAGTCCGCGAAGCCGATCTTGCCGATCAGGTCACGGCACAGGTCTTCGCCACGCACGACGATGGTGTGCTCGTCCGACGTGCAGATGGCGGTCTGGGGAACGGTGGCCTTGCCGATCTTCATGCCATGCCTCCCGCCTCAGGCTGCCGCCGGCGCGAGCCGGAAGTCGTAGTGCGCGCTGTGCCAGGTGCGGTCGAGCTCGCGGCCATCGGGCGCGCGGCCCGGCGCATGCTCGGTGTAGGGCACGATGAGGCTGTCGCGCACCCCGAACACGGCGTCCGAATCCAGGTACACGCTGTCGGCCACGAACAGGTGGGTGGTCAGCGTCTGGAAGCCGGGCTTGTAGACCTTCATGTGGATGTGGCCCGGCCGATTGGGATGGCGGCCCATGCGGCGCAGCATGTCGCCCACCGGGCCGTCGTCGGGCACCGGGTAGAACGAGGGCTTGATCGACCAGAAGCGGTACTGGCCGTCGGCGTCGGTGTAGAAGCGCGCGCGCAACCGCATGCCGGCGTCGTCGCCCATCTGCATGTCGTAAATCCCGTCGCCGTCGCCTGACCAGACGTCCATGCAGCAGTTGGCGATGGGCTGGCCGGCGGTGTCGGTCACACGGCCGGTGTACCAGGCGGGCTCGCCCGGCATGCCTTCGCCGATGTCGGCGCCCAGCGGCATCTCGGGCGCGTTTTCCCAATAGAACGGTCCCTGCACCGTGGCTTCGGTGGGGCTGCCGCTGGCGGGCGTGGCTTCCAGCCGGCCCTGGCCCGCCGCACGCGCGCCCTTGAGCTGGTTGAGCGCCACCACGAGCATCGAGATGCCCAACGTGTCGGACAGCAGGATGAATTCCTGCCGCTTGTCGTCGCAGATCTTGCCGGTGGCGGTGAGGAATTCGATGGCGCCGATCCACTCGGCCTCGGTGGGCTGGATCTCGCGCACGAAGGCGTGGGCGTGCGTGACAAGCGCCGTCATGATCTGCTTGAAACGTGCGTCCCGGCACTCGTCGAGGCGATCGATTACGGCCTGGGTGATGTCTTCTGCATCGATCTGGATCATCGTCTGTCTCCTGTGTTCGTTGTCGTGCGCGACGAGTCTAGGAATCTTTCACATGCGATGGAAGTGATGAATATCCACCGATATGATCGATACCATCGATCATTCTTGCGCGGGTAATCCCGTATCTCCGTCTCATGGAACTACGCCACCTGCGCTACTTCGACGCGGTCGCCGACACGCTCAATTTCACGCGCGCGGCCGAGCGCCTGCACGTGACGCAATCCACGCTGTCGCACCAGATCCGCCAGCTCGAGGACGAGGTCGGCCATCCGCTGTTCGACCGCGCGGGCAAGCGGGTGGCGCTGACCGAGGCCGGCGAGATCCTGCGCAGCCACATGGCGCCGGCGCTCGAGCAGATCGACCGCGGCGTGCAGGCGCTGCGCGCCGACACCGACGCCATGCAGGGCCGCATCCGCCTGGCCACCACGCCCAGCTTCAACACGCGCCTGGTGCCGTCGTGCGTGGCCGCCTTCCTGGATCACTACCCGACCATCCAGGTGAGCGTGGAAGAACTCTCGGCGCGGCAGATCGCGCGGCGCGTGCAGTCGGGGCACCTGGATCTGGGCGTGGCCTACCGGCCGCCCAACGCGCCCGAGCTGTGGTTCGAGCCGCTCTACAACGAAGAACTGATGCTGGTGGTGAATGCCGATCACGCCCTGGCGCGGCGCCGCCGCGTGCGCATGGTCGAGCTGCATCATGCGCGCATGGTGCTGCTGCCGGCGGTGTTCTCCACCCGGGCGCTGCTGGACGAATGCTTCGAAGCGGCCGGCGCCGAGCCGCGCGTGGCGGCCGAACTCAATTCCATCGCACCGATGCTGGAACTGATCCGCCGCACCGGGCTGGCCGGCATCATCGGAGCCACGGCGCTCACGCCGGCCGACGACCTGCGTTTCATCCCGCTGGAGGATCCGACGCCCATCCGCACGCCGGGCTTGCTGTGGAAGAAGCGGGCCGACCGGCCGCCCATGACCAAGCTGCTGGCCGCGCTGCTGCGCAAGGCATCGACGCAACCGCTGTGAGCACATGGCAGGTCAGGCCGCGGGGCGAACGGTTTACAGCAGCTGGCAGGCCTGCTCGAACGACAGGCGCTTGTTGCGCTCGAACAGCAGGCTGTCGTCGCCCCAGCCCAGGTTAATGAGGAAGTTGGCCTTCCAGCGACCGTCGGGAAAGAACTCGGCGTTGACCTTGGCCAGGTCCACCCCGCTCATCGGCCCGCAATCGAGCCCCAGCGCGCGCGCCGCGATGATGAAGTAGGCGCCACCCAGCGTGCCGTTGCGCGTGGCCGTGGCCTCGGCCATGGCCGGGTTGGCCTCGAAGTTGCCCCTGGCCTCGGGGCGGTGCCAGATCTCCGGCATGAATTCGTGGAACTTCGTGTCGGTGGCCACGATCACGGTGACGGGCGCGGCGCGCGTCTTGTCCAGGTTGCCCGGCGAGAGCGCGGGCAGCAGGCGCGCGCGCGATTCGGGTGTCTTCAGGAAGACGTAGCGCGTGGGCTGCGTGTTCATCGACGTGGGGCCGAAGCGTGCCAGCTCGTACACCTCGCGCAGCAGCGCATCGGGCACGGGCTTGTCGATGAAGCCGTTGGCGGTGCGGGCGGTGCGGAAGATGCTGTCGAGGGCGGCGGCGTCGATGGGCTGGCTCATGGCTGGATTCCTTGGTTTGATTCGGTCGTGTAGTCCACCTGGTGGCGGGCGATGCGCAGGCCTTCGAGCTCGGCGCGCACGCGCAGGTGCTCGGGGTGGCTGGCGTAGCCGTCCAGCGCCTGCTGGTCGGTGAATTCGGAGTAGAGGACCACGTCGCAGGCGTAGTCGACGCGGCTGGTGTCCACGCCGACTTCCAGGTGCAGCAGGCCGGGGATGCGGCCGCGCACGGTTTCGAAGGCGTGCTTGAGGCGCTGCGCGGCGTCGGCCTTCTCGGCCGGCGTCTCGCCCAGCAGGTTCCACATGACGATGTGCTTGATCATGCGTGCGCCTTTTGCTTCACTGTGCCGGCGCCGGCGGGAAGCCGGCCTTCTGCGGCCACAGGTTCTCGAACGCATGCACGTGCACATGGGCGTAAAGGCCGGCGCGCGTGAAGGGCTCGTCGGCCAGCCAGGCGCGGGCCTGTTCCAGCGATCCGAAGTCGATGGCCAGCAGGCTGCCGACCATGGTGCGGCCGTCCTCGCCCAGCAGCGGACCGGCGAAAGCGATGCGGTCGGCCATCGCGGCCAGGTAATCCTTGTGCGCGGGCCGCACGGCGATGCGCACGTCGCCCAGCCGCGGGTCGTCGAGCAGGTGGAAGACGTAGATCATGCGGCCGCCTTCGCGGCAGCCGCGCCCTGGCGCCGCCCGGCCGGGCGCTCGGGCGCGAGCACGAAGTCGAACTCGAGCAGGTAGCTGCCGTCGGCCTGCTGCTTCCAGTCGGCCACCAGCGACTGCCGCACGCCGAACACGGCGTCGGAGTCGAGGTACGGATCGCCGTCGCGGAACACGTGGGTGACCAGGCGCTCGTAGCCCGGCGCCGTGATCATGAAATGCAGGTGCGCGGGGCGCCACGGATGCCGCTTGGTGGCGCGCAGCAAATCGCCCACGGGTCCGTCGTGCGGAATGGGATAGGCCTCGGCACGGATGGTGCGGAAGTGGAAGCGCCCGTCGGGGCCCGCATGCAGCACGCCCCGCGCGCGGTGCTCGCCCTGTCCTTCGTATTGCACGTCGTAGTTGCCGTCGGCATCGGCCTGCCAGACCTCGATGGTGGCGCCGGGAACGGCCTCGCCCTCCAGCCCGCGCACGCTGCCGCGCACGATGCAGGGCTCGCCCGGCGCGCCGTTGGCCACGTCTTCGCCGTGTTCGTAATGCGGCGCGTTCTCGACATGGAAGGGCCCGAAGACGGTGGCCTCGGTGCAGCCCTGCGGCTTGTCGTTGTTCATGGCCACGGTGAGCATCGAGAGCCCCAGCGTGTCCGACAGCAGGATGAATTCCTGCCGCTTGTCGTCGGTCTTGTGGCCGCAGGCGGTGAGGAACTCGATGCCCTTGAACCACTCGTCCTCGGTCAGCCGCACTTCCCGCGCGAACGCGTGCAGGTGCTGCACCAGGCTGGTCATGATTTCCTTCAGGCGCGGATCGGGTGTCTGCGCCAGACGGCCGAGCACGGCCTGGGTGATGGTGTCCTGCGTCAGGTTGCGCATGTGTGGTTCTCCCTTGGAATGCGCGGCGGCTTCGTGGGGCTGCGCGCTGTCGATGTCACTCGGCCTTGATGCCGATGTCGCGCACGATCTTCGTCCAGCGTTCGACGTCGCGGCGCACCAGCGCATCGGCCTCGGCGCCCACCAGGGCCATCGGCGTGCCGCCGGTCTTCTCGAAGCGATCGCGCACGTCGGGCGCGGCGGCAACGGCCTGGAAGTCGGCGCGCAGGCGGGCCAGGTCGGCCGGCGGCGTGCGGGCGGGCGCGAAGTAGCCGAACCACGATTCGAGTTCGAGCGGCGCCACGCCGGTTTCGCGGATGGTGGGCACGCCGGGATGCATGGGGTTGCGCTGGGCGCCCGAGACGGCGAGCGCCTTGAGCGAGCCGTTGTCCACGTGCGGGCGTGCCGTGGGCGAGAGGTCGAAGAACACATCGACGCGGCCGCCCAGCAGGTCGGTGTAGGCCGGCTGCGCGCCACGGTAGGGCACGTGCGTGAGTTCCACGCCCGCCAGGCGCCACAGCGCGGCGGCCAGCACATGCTGGCCGGAGCCGGTGCCGCCCGAGGCGTAGTTGAGCTTGCCGGGGTTGGCTTTGGCGTGGGCGATGAGTTCCGGCAGCGTGTTGAACGGCAGATCCTTGCGGCCGATCAGCGTGTAGCTGTAGGCCACGGCCAGTCCCACCGGCGTGAAGTCGCGCAGCGGGTCGTAGGGCAGGTTGGCGTACAGGCCCGGATTGAGCGCGATGTTGGACACCGAGCCCGTGAGCAGCGTGTAGCCGTCGGCCGGCGCCTTGGCCGCCGCGTCGGTGCCCACCACGGTGCCGGAGCCGGTGCGGTTCTCCACCACCACGGGCTGGCCCAGGCGCACGGCCATCTTCTCGGCCAGCACGCGGCCGACGAAGTCGAAGCCGCCGCCCGGCGGCTGCGGCACGATGACCTTCAGGGGCTTGTTGGGATAGCCGCCGGCTGCCGGCGCCTGCGCGATGGCGGGTGCGGCGGCCAGCAGGGCCAGGGCGCCGCCGGCGGCGGCGCGTGCGATGCGGGTTGCGATGTTTCGCATGTCTTGTCTCCTCTCGTTGTTCATCTCAGGGCCGGCCCGCGCCGGTCACCACGGCACCTCTCAGCGCTCCAGCGGCTTGCCGGCCAGCCAGTCGGCGCCACGCCGGTACAGGTCCTGCACGCCGGGGCCCTTGAGCATGGGCATGTCCATCTTCACCGTGTAGCCGATGCGCGTCTGGATGTAGGCGAGGTGGCGATAGCCTTCGGGGTAAGTGGCGAGCTGGGCCGCGTCGAGCTTGACGGTGGCCGACGGATCGACCGGATCGATGCGGTCTTTTTCGTAGATGGGCTGGCGGTGCACCACGCCCCAGCGGCCCTCACGCTTCTCGATGAAGTCGTAGAAACGGCCGGTGCACAGCACGTCGCACAGCACGCCTTCGACCTCGCCGCGCTGCGAGATGGTCATCTTGGTCTGCGCGATGGCGCGATGACCCGACACGTCGATCGACGAGCCGCCCAGGAAGTGCAGGATGCTCACGCCTTTGTCCCAGCCTTCGCGCGTGACGCGGATGAAATCCTCGAACGGACCCTGGAACCAGGTGGCCATCATCACGCCATCGTCGTGCCAGACGGTGCGGAAGCGCTCCCAGTCTCCGGCGTCGCGCCACACGGCCCAGTTCTCCACCAGTTGGCGGATGCGCCACTGCTCGGTCAGAAGTTCGTCCTGCATATCGGGTACTGCTCCTCGGGTTATTTCTGTAACGGCCGACTGTAAAAGCCGCCCACAATTCGGCCAACATCGCGGGCGCAAATGACTTTTCCGCGCAGCGAAAGAAAGCACGACGTATGGACCGCTGGACCGAAATCGAGCTGTTCGTCCAGGTGGCCGAAACCGGCAGCCTCACACGCGCGGCCGAAGCCCTTGAACTCTCCAACGCCGCCGCCAGCCGCCATCTCACCGCGCTGGAGGCGCGGCTGGGCGCGCGCCTGGTCGAACGCAACACGCGCCGGCTGTTCCTCACCGACACCGGTCAGGAATTCTTCCATCGCGCCAAGGCCATCCTGGCCGAGCTCAAGGACGCCGAGTCGGCCGTCAACGCGGCGCAGCTCGATCCCAGCGGCGTGCTGCGCATCACGGCATCGCTGTCGTTCTCGCTGCACCACGTGGCGCCGATCCTGCGCGAGTACACGGCGCGCTATCCCAAGGTGCGCGTGCACGTGGAAGCCGCCAACCGCTACTTCGACATCATCGACAACAACATCGACGTGGCGATCCGCAACCGCGAATACGAGCCCGATTCCAACATCACCATCCGCCGGCTGGCCGAGACGCGCCGCATCCTCACCGCCTCGCCGCGCTACCTGGCACAGCACGGTTTCCCCAAGACGCTGGACGACCTGCAACGCCACCACCTGCTGATCTACACCCACGCCAACAACCCGCAGGAGCTGCGCTTCACGCGCGAGGGCGTGTCCACCACCGTGGCGGTGCAGGGCCTGCTCGATTCGAACGACGGCCAGATCCTGCGCGCCGCCGCGCTCGACGGGCTGGGCATCCTGGTGCAGCCCACCTACATCGTCTACGACGACATCGTGGCGGGGCGCCTGGTGCCGCTGCTCGACGACTGGGACCTGCCGCGCATCACCGTGAATCTGGCGTACCCGAGCCGCAAGCACCTGTCGGCCAAGGTGCGCACGTTCATCGACTTCATCGCGGAGTATTTCGAGCGGATGGATTTCGAGCGGAAGTGGACGGCCAGGTTTTCGACTTACTGACTTCTGTGTTCTTGGGTCGTTGCTCTCGACGGTCCGTGCGCTGTCGGGAGGGCGGGGCGGGGGCCGCTGTGGAGGCTTCGACTCTGGTGCCCGCTGCGCGGGTTCCCTGTGCTTCTCGCACGACGTGGCGGCTGCGATCGCTTCGCTTGTGCCGCTGAACGCGGCCCTGCGCATAAAGCGTTCTCGCCGGTCTGCTGCGCAGACTACCCACGCCGCGCTGCGATGCTCGGCACCAGAGAGGCGCCCCCACAGCGGCCCCCGCCCCACCCTCCCGACAGAGACAGATGAGTTGCGCATGACAAGTTCGCACCATCGTTGCGCCTTGAACTGATTGCGCGACACGCTGTGCCCACAAGGCCGGGCTGGCCTCGGTCGCCGCGCGTTTGCGACGCCGAGCAGCGCAGCGATCGAGGGGAAGTCTGCGCAGCAGACCGGCGAGAACGCTTTATGTTCTGTTCGCGTTCAGCGAACAGGACGAAGCGATCGCAGCCGCCCTCGCTGAGCGAGCAGCACAGGGCACCCGCGCAGCGGGCGTCGCTGTCGCGCGGCGACCGAGGCCAGCCCGGCCTTGCCACGCGAACGACAGAGCGATCGACTCAAGCAGGCCGCCGCCCCTCCCACGCATCCTGCAACAGCGCGCGAATCGCCCCGCGCTCCAGCGCCCGCGGATTCGGATACTGGTTCTGCATCGCGATGTCGCACGCCCGGTCCAGGTCCTCGGCCTTCATGCCGATGTCGCGCAAGGCCACCGGCGCGCCGTTCTTCTGCGCCAGATCGAACACCGCCCCCGGCGCCTCGCGGCCATCGGCCACGCTCAGCGCCCGTGCGATGCGCGCCATGGCCTGCGGCGCCGCCGCCGCGTTGTAGGCCAGCGCATGCGGCAACACCACCGTGTGCGTCTCGGCATGCGGCAGGTTGAAGCTGCCACCCAGCGTGTGGCAGAGCTTGTGATGCAGCGACATGCCCACCGTGCCCAGAACGATGCCGCACAGCCACGCGCCATAGAGCGCATCGGCGCGGGCCTGGCCATCCGCCGCATCCGCGCGGATGCCCGGCAGCGCACGGCCCAGCGCGGCGATGCCTTCCTCGGCCATCAGGTCGATGACGGGATTGCCTTCCGTCGAATACAGCCCCTCGGCCGCGTGCGCGATGGCGTTGATGCCGCTCGTCACCGACAGGCCCACCGGCAGCGACAGCGTCAGCTCGGGGTCGTAGATCACCGTGCGCGGCAGCACGCGCAGATCACGCCCCGTCTTCTTGAGCCCGCCTTCGGTGATGCCGTAGATCGGCGTCATCTCCGAGCCCGCATACGTGGTCGGGATCGCCAGGATCGGCAGGCCCGAATCGAGCGCGATCGCCTTGCCCAGGCCCGTGGTCGATCCGCCGCCGATGGCCACGGCGCAATCGGCACCGAGCTTTGCGGCCACTTCGCGCGCCTCGCGCGCCGTCTCGATCGGCACGTGCATCACCGCGCGGTCGAAGATGCCGGCCGAGCGCGCGCCCAGCAGATCTGCCACGCGCTCGGCCGAGGCGCGCTGCTCGGGCGTGGACAGCACCAGCGCGCGCGTCGCGCCCAGTGCGGTGATCTCGTCGGCCAGCTTGGACAGCGAGCCCGCGCCGAACACCACGCGCGCAGGCAGGCCGTTGTAGGTGAATGCTCTCATCGGTTCGTTCCGTTCTTCAACGTTCTCATTCAAGGCGATTGTCCAGGCCGGCCGCCCGTTCGGCCGAGCGGATGATGGCCGCGTAGTCGTCGCCGCCCTCGCCGTGCGCCAGCGCATCCAGCATCAGCTGCTGCGTCATCGCCGTCTGAGGCAGCGGCACCTGCGTGTCACGGCCGGCGCCGAGGATCAGCGACAGATCCTTCATCATCTGCTCCACCGTGAAGGTGGGCGTGAAATCCCGCTCGGCCAGCTGCACCGACTTGGCCCGCACGATGGGCGAGCCCACGGCGCTGGCGCCGATCACCTGCCACATGTGGCGCCAGTCCAGCCCCCCCTTGCGGCCCAGCGTGAGCGCCTCGCCCAGCATGGCCGAGGTCTGCACGATCATCAGGTTGACCACCAGCTTCATCAGCCGCGCCTGCTCGGCCTCGCCCAGCCAGAAACATTGCGGGCCCATGCGCTGCAGGAGCGGCAGCAGCGCGTCGTAGGTTTCGCGCGGGCCCGACGCCATCACCGTGAGCTGCGCGGCTTCGGCCATCTTGTTGTTGCCCGACACGGTGCAGCGCAGGTAGCGTACGCTGGCCGCCTGCACCTGTTTCGCCACGTCGGCCGAAACCGTGGGCGACACCGTGCTCGTGTCCACCCAGGCACTTCCGGCGCGCGCATGCTGCGCCACCTGCGTGGCGACCGCGCGCAGCGCATCGTCGTGGGGCAACGACGACCAGACCACGTCTGCCGCACCGATGGCAGACGCGGCATCGCCGGTCACTTCGAGGCCGGCTGCGCGCGCCAGCGCCAGGCTGGCTGGGCTGGTGTCGCCGACCGTGACGGCATGCCCGCCCGCGCGCAGGTGCACGGCCATCGGCAGGCCCATCTTGCCGACGCCCAGGACATGGATGCGTGTCGTCATGCGTGTTCTCCCACGGCGGCGGCGTAGTGCGACAGGTCGAGAAAGCGGTCAGGCGCGGGCGGCGTGCCGCCCCACATGCCTTCCATCTCTGCGCGCAGCGCCAGCACGGCCCTGAAGCCTTCAAGGTCGAGCCGCGCGTCGGGCGCCAGGCCCGAGCCGGGCGCGACCAGGGCGGCGTAGGTGCCCTCGGCGGCGGCCGAATCGAGCTTGAATCGCTCCACCAGCAGCGCCACCATCGCCTCTCGGTTGGCGGGCGCCATCACATGGCGCTGCCCCGCAACGTAGGCGCGGATGTAGCGGCGCAGCAGGTCGCCATGGGCCTGTGCCCAGCGCCGCAGCACGAAGGCGCCGGTGGCCTGGTAGGGGCCCAGCAGTTCGTGCTGGCTGCCCAGGCTGTGCAGGCCCTGCGCACGCACGGTGAACGAGAACGGCGGATTGATCATCGCGGCAGCCAGGCTGGCATCGGCCAGCATGGCCGCGGCGCGCGGGCCCGTGCCGCCGGCCAGCTTGACCTCATAGTCGCGGCCCTGCAGCAGGCCACGGTCCTTGAGGATCTTGCGCGCAGCGACGGCATAGGCCGTCTTCGGCGCGTCGACCGCCAGCAGCTTGCCGCGCAGGTCGTCGAAGGATCGGATCTCGGGCCGCACCATCAAGTCGTTCATGCCCGCGTCGCCGCCCAGAACGATCACCACGTCCTGCCCCGCACCCTCGACCATGGCCACGGCGTTGTCCACCGCCGCATGCGCGATCTCGAAGCGGCCCTCGGCCAGGCCCGCGCGCTGCTCGTCGGAGTTGGGCGTGTTCTGGATCTCGATGGACAGGCCCTCGCGCTCGAAGAAGCCCTGCTGTCGGGCCGCCAGCAGCGGCAGGTTGCTGGAGGTGTTGAAGACGTTGACGCGCAGGCGGTCGGTCATGGGTGGTTCCTCTGCAGAAATTCAGTCGGCCAGCGCGGCCTGCATCAGTGCGTCGGCGGACAGCGGCATGTCGCGCATGCGGATGCCCACGGCATCGGCAACCGCATTGGCGATGGCGGCGGCCACCGGGCCGTGCGTGGCCTCGCCCGCGCCCAGCGACGGCTGGTCGGGCCGATGCATGAGCTCGACGTGCACCTCGGGCACTTCGGAAAAGCGCAGGATCGGGTAATCCTCCCAGCTCGTGCTCAGCACGCGCGTGTCGTCGAAACGCACGGCCTCCTTGAGCACCCAGCTCACGGTCTGGATGGCGCCGCCCTCGATCTGGTTGAGCACGCCGTCGGGGTTGACCACGCAGCCCACGTCCACGGCGATCCACAGGCGCCGCACGCGCACGGCCTCGGCGGCCTCGATCTCGGCCACGGCCGCGCACCAGGCACCGCTGCCTTTGTAGCGTGCGACACCCAGGCCGAACCCCGTGCCCTCGCTGTGTTCGCGCGCATCGCGGCCGGCCCATCCCGCGTTGCGCGCGGCGGCCTGCAGCACGTCGCGGGCGCGCGGATCGTCCAGGTGGCGCAGGCGGAATTCCAGCGGATCGCATTGCGCCGCCTCTGCCAGCTCGTCCATGAACGATTCGATGGCGAACACATTGCAATGCGCGCCCAGCGAGCGCAGCGACGAGGTGCGCAGCGGCATGTCGAGCACGCGGTGGCTGAGCACGCGCGCGTCGGGCAGCGCGTAGATCGGCACGGCGTTGCGCTCGCCGCCACCGCCCGCGCCCGGTGGCGGATTGACGGCCGTGACGGCAGGGAAGGGCTCGGCCAGTTGCGTGGCGGCCAGCAGCACGGGCACGTCGCCACCACGGCCCGGCCGCATGCTGTGACCGTTCGACCAGACCTCGTGCCGCCAGTGCGCGATGCGGCCCGTGTCATCCAGCCCGGCCGAGAGGCTCACCGCCATGGCCGCGCCGAACGGCGACCAGCCCAGCTCGTCCTCGCGGCTCCAGAGCACGCGCACCGGGCGGCCGGGCACAGCGCGCGCCAGCAGCGCGGCATCCACTGCAGCGTCGTCGGCGCCGTTGTGGCCGTAGCAGCCGGCGCCCTGTGCGTGGTGCACGGTGATGTCATCGACAGGCCGACGCAGGAGCAACGCCAGATCGGCGCGCAGGTGGAAGATGCCTTGCGTGTGGCTCCACACCTCCACGCCTTCGTCGGTCACCGTGGCCAGCGCGCACGACGGGCCGATGGACGCATGGGCGAGATAGGGGCGCGAATAGCTAGCGCCCAGATGGCGCAGCCCGGCCGGCGGCAGCGTGTCTGCGGCGGCGCCGGAGACGACGCGCGCCTCCGAACGCGCAGCACGCAGGAAAGCCGGCAGCGCCGCGGCATCGGGCAGCGTGGCCACCTCGTCCCACTGCGCCAGGGCGGCCAGCCGGCGGGCGGCTGCGATGGCACGGTGCTCGGCATCGGCCACCACGCCGAGGTACTGGCCGTCGTGCACCACCGCCACCACGCCGGGCAACGCGCGCACGGGCGCCACGTCCACATCGCGCAGCCGCGCGCCGCGCGAGGGCGGGCGCACTGCACGGCCGTGCAGCAGGCCCGGCGGCCGCAGGTCGTGCACGAACGCGGGCTGGCCGGCGATCTTGCCGGGCAGGTCGAGCCGCGCGACGTCTCGGCCGCGCAGCGTGAGTTCTTCGGCGGCGCGAGGCCGGGCCGCGCCCAGCGCCAGCCGTCCGGCCAGCGCGCCGGCCGGCAACTGCCAGCCGTCGGCCGCGCCAAGCTGCCCGCACAGCGCGCGCACCTCGGCGCACACCTGCCGCAATGCGGCGCCCGATTCCTGCACCGACAGGCTGCCGGCCGTGAGCCCTTCGTTGGGCCCATGCGCCGTGGAGGCCGCGGCCATGCGGATGCGCGCCACGCCGATGCCGAGTTCGTCGGCCACGATCTGCGCCAGCACGGTGGCGATGCCCTGCCCCAGTTCCACCTTGCCGGTGCGCACCGTGAGCGTGCCATCGGCCTCGAAGGCCAGCCACCGGGACAGCAGCGGATTGGCCGCCAGGCTGGCTGGCAACGCAGGCGACGCGCCGCTCATGCAGCGATGCCCTCGCGCAGCCGTTGCGCGGCCAGCCGCACGGCGCGCACGATGCGGTTGTGCGCGCCGCAGCGGCACAGGTGGCGATCGAGCGCCGCGCGCACGGCCGCGTCGGACGGATCGGCCTCGCGCGCCAGCAGCGCCGTGGCACTGACCAGGATGCCCGACAGGCAATAGCCGCACTGCCCCGCCTGCAGGTCAATGAAGGCCTGCTGAAGCGCCGCGCCGCGCGCGTCGTGCGCCAGGCCTTCGACGGTGACGACGGTCTTGCCCTCGGCGGCCCACAGCGGCGTGTCGCACGACGGCACCGAGGCGCCGTCGATCAGCACATGGCAGGCGCCGCACTGGTTGGCGCCGCAGCCCAGGCGCGTACCGACGAGGCCGCAGCCGTCGCGCAGCACGTGGACGAGCGACACCTCGGGCTCCGCCAGTTCGGCGGGAACCTTGTGCACTGCACCGTTCACATCGAGCCGCACCGCCATCCGTGTGCCTTCACTTGGCGTTCTTCATCACGGCGCCGAGGGTGTTGTACTCGTCGCGGATGTAGGCGTCGAACTGCTGCGCGCTCATGCTCATGGATTCGGCGCCGAGCTTGGCCATGCGCTCCTTCACGTCGGGCTGCGCCAGCACGTCGCGCACGTCGGCGTTGAGCTTGTCGATCACCGGGCGCGGCGTCTTGGCGGGCGCCAGCAGGCCGGCCCAGAAGTCGAACACGAAGCCGGGCACGCCGGCCTCGGCCACGGTGGGCACGTCGGGCAGCGTGGCCGAGCGGCGGCTGCCGCTCACGGCCAGCGCGCGCATCTTGCCTTCCTTGACCTGCTGCAGCGACGACAGCATGGGCGTGAACATGAAGTCCACGCGGCCGGCGATCGTCTCGACGATGGTCTCGGGCGTACCCTTGTACGGCACGTGCTGCACGTTGACGCCGGTGACGGCACGAAACTTCTCGGCGTTGATGTGCGTGGCGCTGCCGGTGCCGGCCGAGGCGTAGTTGAGCTGGCCGGGCTTGGCCTTGGCGCCCGCGATCAGCTCCGAGACGGTCTTGTAGGGGCTGCCCTCGCCCACCACCAGCATGTTGGGCAGAGTGGCCAGGGGGATCACGCCCGCGAAATCGGCCAGCGTGTCGTAGGGCAGGTTCTGGTAGAGCACCGGATTCACCACGTGGCCGGTGGAGACCACGATGAGCGTGTAGCCGTCGGGCTCGCTCTTGGCCACCTGGGCCGCGCCCAGCGTGCCGCCGGCGCCGGGGCGGTTTTCCACCACCACGGGCTGGCCCCACTTGGTGCCGAGCTTCTCGCCGACGATGCGGGCCATGATGTCGGTGGCACTGCCGGCCGTGAACGGCACGACGATGCGCACCGGCTTGGTCGGATACGTCGCTGCCGGGGCCTGCGCCACGGCGAAGGTGGTGGCCAGCGCGCACGTGGCCAGGGTGATGAAACGCTTCATGGTCTTGTCTCCTGTAGGTGTGGGGGCCGGGACATGGGTCTGACCCCTGGCCTCTTTCTCGCTCACTCTTCGAAAACTCGCTGACTCGGTCGATCCATCCGGGTCGCCGGCCCGCAGCACGGCCGGCGACGTCTCCGCTGCCGCCGCGCTCAGGCCTGCAGGCCCAGCGCCTGCGTGATCTTCTGGCCGGAGGCCTCGAGTTGCCGCAGGCTGTGCTCCACGTCGCCCGCCAGCAGGCGGCCGCCGCGCTTCTTCCACTGGCCGGCCACCATCACGCTGTCGATGTTGGCCAGGCTGGTCTGCATGACCACGGTGCTCACGGGCACGTGCACCGGCCGCATGTTGATCGTGTCGGCGCGGATGACCACGAGGTCGGCCTGCTTGCCGGCCGCCAGCGTGCCGATGCGATCGAGCTGCCCCAGCATGCGCGCGCCTTCCACCGTCACCCACGACAGCGCCTCGCGCGTGGTGATGGTCGAGGTGGACGGGATCGTGCCGTGGGCCTGGCGGTGGTCGAAGTTGTCCAGGCTGCGCTGGATGCCGAGCGCGACGCGCGCCTGGCTCAGCATGTCGCCGCTCATCACGCTTTCCAGGTCCACGCCCAGCGAGGGCGCGCGGCCGTTGTCGCGCAGGCGGCCGGTGATCGGATGGCCGTGGCCCTGCGACATCTCGCTCTCGGCGGTGGCCGAGAAGCTCATGCCGAGCTGGCAGAAGCGCGCCAGCTGTTCGTCGGACAGCGCATGGCCATGCACGATGTTGATGTGCGGGCCGAGCAGCCCTTCGGCTTCCAGCCGCTCCCAGCCCTCGGGCGTGCGGGCCGGGCCGCCGCCCTGGTGCATGGAGGCGATCAGGCCCAGGTCGCGCGCCATGCGGAAGTCGTGCAGCGCGACGTCCATCGTCGAATAGTGCGGGCCCAGCACCGCCGCCTGGATCGACAGCAGCGGCTGCGCCTGATGCTCGCGGATCAGCCGTTCGATCTCGGCGCGCGGATGCGGCACTTCCCAGAACGGCAGTTGCCCGGGCTTCGGATCGGGCTTGGGCGTGCCGTGGAAGAACGCGGCCCGGATGCCCGAGCGCAGCAGGCCGTCGATGGCCGCGTCGTTGTGCGCCGGCGTCGGGTTGTTGTGGCACCAGTCGCCCAGCGTGGTGGTGCCGCAGTTGAGCTGGTTGAGCGCGCCCACGTAGGTGGCGATGGCCAGGTCGTCGGGCGTGAACACCGTGGCCAGGCCCGCGTGCATGTTCTTGAAGTACTGCAGCAGCGTCCAGTTGGCGGCCACGCCGCGCAGCGCGGTCTGCCACGTGTGCATGTGCGCGTTGACCAGGCCGGGGATGACGATGCAGCCCGTGGCGTCGATCACCTCGGCATCGTCAACCGCGAGCTGCGGCGCGATCTCGGTGATGCGCTCGCCCGTCACCAGGATGTCGGCGCGCGGCAGGTCGCCCTGCGCGTCCATGGTGATGACGGTGGCGCCGCGGATGAGCGTGCGCGCGGCGTTCATGTCAGCGATACGCGTAGCGATGGGCTTGGGGCTTCGGCTTCATCTCAGGCCTCCAGTCCGTCGGAGAGCTTCAGGTTCAGCGGCTTCACTTCGAGCCCGGCATCCTTGGCCGTCTCGACCAACAGCACGGCGAAGTCGATGTCGTCGTAGCCACGGCCCACCATGCGGGCCACGGATTCGCGCGTGGCCGCGGCCGAGGGCATGGCCACGCCGTGCGCCTTGGCGGCCGACATGCCCAGGTCCATGTCCTTGAGCAGCAGCTTGGGCGTGAAAGTGACCTGCTCGAACGTCAGGTTCGACAGCACCGGCGTCTTGTAGCGCGTGTACATCGAGCCCAGCACCGAGTCGTTGATGCTCTCGAGGAACACATTGCGCGGGATGCCAGCCTTTTCGGCCAGCACGGTGATCTCGCAGAGGTTCTGGATGATCACGCCGAACATGGTGTTGTGCGCGATCTTCCAGATGCGGGCCAGCTCGCCCTCGCCCACCCACATCACCTTGCGCGCCATGGCGGCGAGATACGGCTCGGCCATCTCGTAGAGGTGCTTCGGGCCCGAGCACACGACCAGCAGCTTGCCGGCCTTGGCCACCTTGGCATTGCCCGACACCGGGGCGCAGAGGTAGGCCACGCCCAGCGATTCGAGCTTCTCGCGGATCTCGGCCGAGCCTTCCTGCGAGATCGACGAGGAATCGACCACCACCTTCGGACGCTGGCTGCCCGCCACCAGGCCGCCGGCGCCGAACAGCACTTCCTTCAGGTCGTCGGTGGTCGAGACCATGGTGAACACCACGTCGCAGCCCGAGAGCTGCTGCTTGTCGGTCGCGACGGTGGCGCCGTACTCGCGCAGGGGCTCGGCCTTGGCGGCCGTGCGGTTCCAGACGGTGGCCGCGTGGCCGGCCTTCAGCAGGCGCTTGACCATCGCCTCGCCCATGCGGCCCAGGCCGATCCAACCGATGCTGTTGCTCATGTGTGTGTCTCCTCGTTCTCGTTCCTGCGTGAGGCAACGGGCCGCAGCAGGCCCGTGCCGGTGTGCGCCGCAGTGTGGACGAGGGTCACCGCCGATTCAACGGCCGGGGCGGAAATCAGTTTTTCCGCGAGCGCAATAAACGCCACGCCGGCGCACGATTCGCGCGCGCAGATGGAACGACGCCGGGCATCCCTGCGGATGCCCGGCGTCTGATGGCCTGCCAGGGGCGCGTCCCGCGCCCAGTGTCAGACGCGTTCGAGAATGACGGCGATGCCCTGGCCCACCCCGATGCACATGGTGCACAGCGCATAGCGGCCGCCGCTGCGGTGCAGCTGGTTCACCGCCGTGGTGGCCAGCCGCGCGCCAGAGGCACCCAGCGGATGGCCCAGCGCGATGGCGCCGCCGTTGGGGTTGACCCGCGCGTCGTCGTCCTTCAGGCCGAGCATGCGCAGCACGGCCAGGCCTTGCGCGGCGAAGGCTTCATTGAGCTCGATGACGTCGATCTGGTCGAGCGTGAGGCCGGTCTGCGCCAGCACCTTCTGCGTGGCGGGCGCGGGGCCAATGCCCATCACGCGCGGAGCGACACCGGCCGTGGCCATGCCGACCACGCGCGCGCGCGGCGTGAGGCCGTGCTTCGCGGCCGAGGCTTCGTCGGCCAGCAGCAGGGCCACCGCGCCGTCGTTCACGCCGCTGGCGTTGCCGGCCGTGACGCTGCCGCCTTCGCGCACCACGCCCTTCAGTTTCGCCAGTGCTTCGAGGCTGGTCTCGCGCGGATGCTCGTCCTTGGACACCACGATCGCATCGCCCTTCTTCTGCGGGATGGTGACGGGCGTGATCTCGGCGTCGAACACGCCGGCCTTCTGCGCGGCCACGGCCTTGAGTTGCGAAGCCAGGGCCATGCGGTCCTGCGCGTCGCGCTCGATCTTGTAGTCGTCGGCCACGTTCTCCGCCGTCTCGGGCATGGAATCGACGCCGTACTGCTGCTTCATCAGCTTGTTGACGAAGCGCCAGCCGATGGTGGTGTCGTAGATGGCGTTGCTGCGGCTGAAGGCGCTTTCGGCCTTGGGCATGACGAAGGGCGCGCGGCTCATGCTCTCCACACCGCCGGCGATCATCAGGCCGGCCTCGCCCGACTTGATGGCGCGCGCGGCCGTGCCCACGGCGTCCAGGCCCGAGCCACACAGGCGGTTGACCGTGGCCCCCGGCACCTCGATGGGCAGGCCGGCCAGCAGCGCGGCCATGCGCGCGACGTTGCGGTTGTCCTCGCCGGCCTGGTTGGCGTTGCCGTAGATCACATCGGTGACGGCAGCCCAGTCGACGTTGGGGTTGCGTGCCATCAGCGCCTTGAGCGGGATGGCGCCCAGGTCGTCGGTGCGCACCGACGACAGCGCGCCGCCGTAGCGGCCGAAGGGCGTGCGGATGGCGTCGCAGATGAAGGCGTGGCGTGGGGTGGTCATGCTCGGTTGTCTCGCGAATTCGTTGGAAGGATGGAGGGGACGTCAGGCCGCCGCGACAGGCAGGCCCAGCAGTTCGGACAGCGCCTCGCGCGTGAGGCCGGGCACGGCGTCGATCAGCACCAGGCCGGCGGGCGTGCAGGCCAGCGTGGCCAGGTCGGAGTAGATGCGCTTGACGCAACCCAGGCCCGTGAGCGGATAGCTGCACTCGGCCACCACCTTGGGCTGGCCCTGCTTGGTGAGCAGGTCCATCATCACCCAGGTCTGCTTGGCGCCGGTGGCCAGGTCCATCGCGCCGCCGACGGCAGGGATCGAGCCCGGCTCGCCCGTGCTCCAGTTGGCGAGGTCGCCCGTGGCCGACACCTGGAACGCGCCCAGCACGCAGATGTCGAGGTGGCCGCCACGCATCATCCCGAAGCTGTCGGCATGGTGGAAGTAAGCCCCGCCCGGCAGCAGCGTGACGGGCTGCTTGCCGGCGTTGATCAGGTCGTAGTCCTCATGGCCTTCGGCCGGCGCCGGTCCCATGCCCAGGATGCCGTTCTCGCTGTGCAGGATGACTTCGCGGCCGGCCGGGATATGGTTGGCCACCAGCGTGGGCTGGCCGATGCCGAGGTTGACGTAGGCGCCGTCGTGGATGTCCTGCGCCACCAGGCGCGCGAGTTCATCCTTGGTGCGGCGGGTGTAGGCGGGTGTGCTCATGTGCGTGTCTCCTCAGGCGGCCTTCTTGAAGCCGCCGGCCTGGGTGGCGGTGCGCTCGATCTTCACGATGCGGCTGACGTGGATGCCGGGCGTGACCACCGCTTCGGGATCGAGCTCGCCGAGCTCGCGCAGCTCGTGCACCGTGGCCACGGTGAGCTTCGCCGCCGTGGCCATCACGGGGCCGAAGTTGCGCGCCGCCTTGCGGTAGACCAGGTTGCCCCAGCGGTCGCCCGCCTCGGCCTTGATCAGGGCCACGTCGCCGTGGATCGGGTATTCCAGCACGTAGTGGCGGCCGTTGATCTCGCGTGTTTCCTTGCCCCTGGCGAGTTCGGTACCGAACGCCGTGGGGCAGAAGAAGGCGCCGATGCCGGCGCCGGCGGCGCGGATGCGCTCGGCCAGATTACCTTGCGGCACCAGTTCGAGTTCGAGCTTGCCCGAGCGGTACAACTCGTCGAACACCCAGCTGTCGGCCTGGCGCGGGAAGCTGCAGATGACCTTGCGCACGCGGCCGGTCTTGAGCAGCGCCGCCAGGCCGGCGTCGCCGTTGCCGGCGTTGTTGTTGACCACGGTGAGGTCCTTCGCGCCCTGCGCGATCAGGCCGTCGATGAGTTCGCCGGGAATGCCCGAGGTGCCGAAGCCGCCGATCAGGACGGTGGAACCGTCCTTCACGTCGGCCAGCGCCTCGGCGATGGAGGCGACGATCTTGTTGATCATGGATAAGTCTCCGCAGAAGAGAAAGGGAAGAAAGGCCCGCGCATTCCATGCGGCGCGGTGCGGTCCGGCGATTGCCCGATTTGTTCGTATTACGAACATTTGTTCTTATAATGAATTCTAGACCATGCCGCCGCGACCTCCTTCCGCCTCAATCCCCGCTACGGACGCGTCTGCCCCGCCGCGCCCGGGCGACAGTTACGTGCAATCGTTCGCACGGGGCCTGGAGGTGATCCGTTCCTTCAGCGCCGATGCACCGCGCCAGACACTCAGCGAAGTCGCGCTGCGCACGGGGCTCACCCGCGCGGGCGCGCGCCGCATCCTGCTCACGCTGCAGTCGCTGGGCTATGTGGAGAGCGACGGGCGGCTGTTCGCGCTCACGCCGCGCATCCTCGACCTGGGCTTCGCCTACCTGTCGTCGATGCCGATGTGGAACAGCGCCGAGCCCCTGATGGAAGACCTCGCGGCCACGGTGAAAGAGTCGTGCTCGGCTGCCGTGCTCGAGGGCATCGACATCGTCTACGTGCTGCGCGTGCCCACGCACAAGATCATGCGCATCAACCTGGGCGTGGGTTCGCGCCTGCCGGCCTGGTGCACGTCGATGGGCCGCCTGCTGCTGGGTGCGTTGCCCGACGATGACATCCTCGCGCGGTTGGCCGGTGCCGATCTGGTGTCGCACACGCAGCGAACCCTCACCGACCCCGAGGCGATCCTGTCGGCGATCCGGCAGGCGCGCCGACAGGGCTGGTGCCTGGTCGACCAGGAACTGGAAGAGGGATTGATTTCGGTGGCCGCGCCAGTGACGGGGCGCGGCGGCCGCATGGTGGCGGCACTCAACATCTCGGGTCAGGCCAACCGCACCAGCGCGCGCGTGATGCGCGACACCATGCTGGAGCCCCTGCGCGAAACCGCCGCGGCGATTTCGGCACGCCTGACCAGCCGCGCCTAGGCGGCGCGGCGGCAGTGCATCAGGGCTTGCGGGCGCCCACCACGAGCACCACGACGCCGGCCACGATGGCGCCGATGCTCAGCCACTGCGGAATGTTGACGGATTCGCGCTCTTTCACCGACAGCTCGACCGGGCCGAGTTGGGCCTTCTCGGTGTTCTTGGTGAAGCTGAAGCCACCGGTGAAGAAGCCGGCGAGGCCCAGAACGATGAGAACGATGCCTGCGATGCGTGTAGCTGTCATGATTTTTCCTCCTGCACGGGTGACAAGGGACCATCTGGCCCGGAGGCCGCGCCCGGCGCGCGGTCTCCATGGGCCGCAATGTAGGAGCGGCCCCGCGCCATCCTCGTAGGACGCCGCGCCGAGGCGATGTCGCGCGACGCCGCGTCGGACGACACCCGAATGCACCCCACGCCGCCGGGGCCGCAATGGCCGTGCTACGCTGCCCGCATCATGTTTTCCCCCTCGCAAGACGACGTCCGGCGCTTTTTCTGTTCGGTGCATGCCAAGCAGCAGGGCGGCGGCGCCATGGAAGCCCTGGAGACGCTGGCCGGCCTCTGGACTGCCGAACACCCCGAGTACCACGCCGACCTCGGCGACGCCGACGCGGCCGTCAAGCGCGTCTATGGCGGCGACGACGGCCACACCAACCCCTTCCTGCACTTGTCGATGCACCTGTCGATCAGCGAGCAATGTTCCATCGACCAGCCACGTGGCATCCGCCAGGCGGTGGAACTGCTGGCTGCGCGGCGCGGCAGCCTGCACGATGCCCACCACGAGGCCATGGAATGCCTGGGCACCATGCTGTGGGAAGCGCAGCGCGCCGGCCGCGCGCCCGACGGCCACGCCTACGTCGATTGCGTGCAGCGCCGCGCCACGCGTTGACGCCGCGCGGCCCCGGCGTCAGCCGAGGATGGCCTTGACTTCCAGGTACTCCTCGAGGCCGAACACGCCGAACTCGCGCCCATTGCCCGACTGCTTGTAGCCGCCGAACGGCAGGCTGCGGTCGAACACTGCCCCGTTGATGTACACGCGCCCGGCCCGGATGCGGTTGGCCACCGCGCGAGCGCGCGCCGGATCGCGCGACTGCACGAAGCCCGCCAGACCGAAGGGCGTGTCGTTGGCGATGGCGACGGCTTCGTCGTCGGAGTCGTAGCTCATGATCGAGAGCACCGGTCCGAACACCTCCTCGCGCGCGATGCGCATCTGCGGCGTCACGTCGCCGAACACCGTCGGCCGCACGTAGAACCCCTGGGCCACGTGCTCTGGCCGGCCCGGGCCGCCGGCCACCAGGGTCGCGCCCTCGTCGATGGCCGACTGGATCAGCGCCTGCACCTTGTCGTATTGCGCCCGGCTCACCAGCGGCCCCATGGTCGAGGCCGGATCCATCGGATCGCCCAGGCGGATGGCGGCGATGGCTTCGCGCGCCGCGTCGAAGGCCGCCTCGCGCTGCGCGCGAGGCACCAGCATGCGTGTGGGCGACTGGCAGTTCTGCCCGGCGTTGGTGTTGCAGGCGTGCACGCCGGCGATCACCGCGGTCTTCAGGTCGGCGTCGTCCAGGATGATGTTGGGCGACTTGCCGCCCAGTTCCTGCGCCACGCGCTTGACCGAATCGGCCGCGAGCTTGGCCACCTTCACTCCCGCCGCCGTCGAGCCGGTGAACGACACCATGTCGATGTCGGGATGCGAGGCGATGGCCTCGCCCACCGTGGGGCCGTCGCCGTTGACGAGGTTGAATACGCCCGCAGGCAGGCCGGCCTGGTGCACGACTTCGGCGAACAGCAGGGCGGAAAGCGGCGCGATCTCGCTGGGCTTGAGCACCACGGTGCAGCCGGCGGCCAGCGCCGGTGCCACCTTCGATGCCACCTGGTTGAGTGGCCAGTTCCACGGCGTGATGAGCCCGCACACGCCGATGGGCTCGCGCCGGATCAGGCCCGGGCCCATGCGCTCCTCGAACGGAAAATCGGCCAGCACACGCACCACTTCCTCGAAATGGAACAGCGCCACCGTGGCCTGCCGCTCGGTGGAGAACGTGATGGGTGAACCCATCTCCTGCGTCATCGTGCGCGCCAGTTCGGGCAGGCGTGCGCGAAAGCCTTCGATGATCCGGTGCAGCCAGCCCAGGCGCTGCGCCACGGTGGTCTGCGAGTACGCCTGGAAGGCACGGCGCGCAGCGGTGACGGCGCGGTCCACGTCGTCGCGCGAGCCCATGGAGATGCGCGCAAAAGGCTGCTCCGTCGCCGGGTTGATGACGTCGAGCGCAGACGGCGCAGCGGGCTCGACCCACGCACCGTCGATGTAGAACTTCAGCTTGTCCATTGTCTCCACCAGGGAAGTTGTCGTGTCGTGTCCGCCCGCGCCCTTGCGCCATCGCGGCTCGCCCATCTTGCGCTTGCGCCCAGGAACGCACCAACGGCTTTTTTCCGACTTTTCACACGGAGAAAACATGACCCCTGCGGAGCGTCCGCCGGCCTTAACGCGCCCCACCGGGCGAACGCGTTGCGGCACTGCACCACTTTTCAGCAATTGAAAAGTCCGAAAAAGGCGGTTGTATGCGCGCGGGTTCCTGACCAGACTGCATGCACAACTACCTTGGAGACAACCATGAAGATCGGCACCTTTCCGCGCGCCATCGGCCTGGCGCTGGGGCTTTGCCTCGCGCAGGCCGCCGTGCACGCCCAGTCGGACTGGCCCAACAAGCCCGTGCGCATCGTGGCCTCGTTCGCGCCGGGCGGCAGCTCCGACCTGGTGGCACGCCAGATCGCGCAGCACCTGAGCACGCGCTACGGACAGCAGTTCGTGGTGGAGAACCGCGCGGGCGCGGGCGGCAACATCGGCGTCGACTTCGTGGCCAAGGCCCCGCCCGACGGCTACATCCTGGGCCTGGCCACCTCGGGGCCGCTGGCCAACAACAAGTCGCTCTACAACCCCATGCCGTTCGACGCCGAGAAGGATCTCTCGCCGATCGCGCTGGTGGGCGAAATCCCGCTGGTGATCGCGGTCAATCCCTCCGTGAAGGCGAACACGCTCGCCGAGTTCGTGGCGCAGAGCAAGTCGGCGCCCAACGCGCTGTCGGTCGGCAACCCGGGCAACGGCACCATCGGCCACCTGGCCACCGAATACCTGCGCATCAACAGCAGCGCCAAGCTGCAATCGGTGCCGTACAAGGGCGATTCGCCCGCGATGACGGATGCCATCAGCGGCTCGGTCGACGGCGTGTCGGCGCCCGTGACCTCGCTGGTCGCCAACATCCAGGGCAACAAGCTCAAGGCGCTGGCCGTGACGGCCAAGGCGCGCTCGGCCAGCCTGCCCAACGTGCCCACGGCCGCCGAACAGGGCATCCCGCTCGAAGCCACGGTGTGGAGCGCCATGGTGGGCCCGGCCGGCCTGCCCAAGTCCATCGTCGACTCGCTCAACAGCGAGATCAACAAGTACACCAGTTCGGCCGAAGGCAAGGCCAAGCTGGCTTCGCTGGGCATGACGCCGCTGGCGGGCACGCCGGCGCAGCTCAACGAGCTGATGGTGACCGAAGCCGCCAAGTGGAAGAAGGTCGTCGAGGCCGCGAAGATCTCGATGCAATGACGGCAGCCTTCCCGCCATCGGACGACAACGCGCAGCGCGTGCGCTACCTCGAGGATTTCGTCGTGGGCGAGCGCTGGATCAGCGCCCCCACGCCGGTGAGCGCCGAGGAGATCATCGCCTTCGCGCGCGCCAACGATCCGCAGCCCATGCACACCGATCCCGAATGGGCAGCCACCGGGCCCTTCAAGGGGCTGATCGCCAGCGGCTGGCAGATCGCGGCGCTGTCGATGCGCGTGTTCGTGCAGTCGGGTGGCTATGGCCGCACGCCGGTGGTGGGCATGGGCATCGACGAGCTGCGCTGGCGCAAGCCGGTGCGCGCCGGCGATGTACTCACGGTGGAGCGCGAAGTCACGGCCGTCGAGCGTTCTCAGTCGCGGCCCGATCAGGGCACGATCCGCACGCAAGTGACCGTGCGCAACCAGGACGGTGACGCCGTGATGACGCTCTCCACGCTCGGCCGCGTGCCCGCGCGTCCCGACGGCGGCGCCGCGTCCTGAGCGGCAGCGGCAACCCGCCGCCGCCGGCCTTTTTTCCCTTTCAGTCAAGCGAGTTCCATGGTCATCCTCGAGCAACCCCGAGACATCACTGCCTGGGTCGGGCGGGAGATCGGCGTCAGCGACTGGCTGACGATCGATCAGGAGCGGATCAGCACCTTCGCACGCATCACGGGCGACGATTTCTGGATCCATGTCGACACCGAGCGCGCAGCGCGCGAGATGCCGGGCGGGCGCACGATCGCGCACGGCTTCCTCACGCTATCGCTCATCCCCTACCTCGTGCGCTCGGTCTACGCCATCCGCCGGCGCGGCAAGGGGCTGAACTACGGCTCCAACCGCGTGCGCTACGTCAGCCCCGTGCCGGTGGATTCGCGCGTGCGGCTGCGACAGACGATCAAGGCGGCCGATCCCGTCGAGGGCGGCATGCGCATCACGTCGGATTGCGTGATCGAGATCGAAGGCCAGCCCAAGCCGGCCGTGGTGGCCGAATTCCTGATGGTGGTCTATGACGAATGAACCCACGGCCGCCCCGGGCGCGCCGGCCTTCGAGCCGTTTCCCGACCTGATCCGCCGGCACGCGCAGGCGCGTGGCGATCAACCGGCCTTTGTCATCGACGGCAACGCGATGACGTGGCGACAACTGGCGACGGACCTGGGCTGCGTGGCCTCGGCCTGTCGCGCCGTACCGCTCGCCGAAGGCGACACGGTGGCGCTGTTCGCCTCCATGGCGCCCGAGGTGATCGCCACCTTCTTCGGCGTGGTCGACGCCGCCGCATGCATCGTGCCGCTGGCCACCTCGGCCACGCCGGAGTCGGTGCTGTCGATGCTGCGCGACTGCCGCGCCAGGGTGCTGGTGGCGACGGCCGACGTACATGCCTTGCTCGCGCCGATCGAAGTCACCCTGCGCGCGGAGTTCGCTGGCCGGTTGATCGCCATCGGCTTCGAAGCACCGGGCTGGACCGCATGGAACGCCTGGACACAAGCCCCCGCCGCAGTCGATGCGCGCGTGGCGCTGGCACCCGATCAGGACTTCAACATCATCTACAGCTCCGGCACCACGGGCACGCCCAAGGGCATCCTCCACCGGCACGGCATGCGCCACCGGCAGGCGGCGCGGCGCAGCTTCGGCCTGGACACGAACAGCGTGATGCTGCTGTCGACGCCGATCTACTCCAACACCACGCTGCAGCCCATGCTGGCGACGTTGGCCGCGGGTGGCACCTGCGTGCTGATGAAAAAATTCAGCGCCGCCGGCTTCCTGGCGCTGTGCCAGCGGCACCGCGTGACGCACACGATGCTGGTGCCCGTGCAGTACCAGCGCATCCTCGACCATCCGGACTTCGCCGCCTCGGATCTTTCGTCCTTCGTGATGAAGCAGAGCACGGGCGCGCCGCTGGACGCCGGCCTGAAGCAGCGCATCGTCCAGGCCTGGCCCGGCACGCTGCGAGAGATCTACGGCATGACCGAGGGCGGAGTGTCGTGCGTGCTCGACGTCAACCAGCATCCGGACAAACTCGACACCGTGGGCCGACCGCCGCCGGACCACGACCTGCGCATCGTCGACGACGAGGGCCGCGAGCTCGGGCCGGGCGAGACTGGCGAGATCGTCGGCCGCTCTCCCTACATGATGGCCGGCTACTACGGCCGGCCCGAAGCCACGCAGGATTTCTACTGGCGCGATGCCGAAGGCAACGTGTTCCACCGCAGTGGCGACATCGGCCGCTTCGACGCCGACGGGTTCCTGCGCCTGCTCGACCGCAAGAAGGACATGATCATCTCGGGTGGCTTCAACATCTACGCGGCAGACCTCGAGTCCATCCTTGCCGCGCACCCCGCCGTGCGCGAGGCCACCGTGATCGGCGTGCCCAGCGCGCAATGGGGCGAGACGCCGCTGGCCATCGTCGTGCCCGTGCAGGGCAGCGACGTCACCCCGCAGCAACTGCTCGAATGGACCAACGCCCAGGTCGGCCGGACGCAGCGGCTGTCGGCGGTGGAATTGCGCGGCGAGATCCCGCGTTCGGCGCTGGGCAAGGTGCTCAAGCGCGAGCTGCGGCAACCCTACTGGGACAGCGGCGCCGCCGCCGCGGCCCCCTCGGACACGACAGGAGCACATCGATGAGGCAATCCACGAACGAGCTGGCCGGCCAGGTGGCCTGGGTGCACGGTGCCTACGGCGCCGTGGGACTGGCGATCGCGCAGGAGCTGGTGCGCGCCGGCGCCCGGGTCGTGCTTTCGGGCCGCGACCCTGCCGCCACGAAGGACGCCGCGGCGCAGTGCGGCGATGCATCGCAAGCCGAGGCGCTGGCGGTCGACATCACGCGCGACGAAGCGGTGTACGCCGCGGCCGAGCAGATCGGACAGCGTCACGGCCGCATCGACATCCTGGTGAATTCGGCGGGCGTGAACCCCTCGAAGCGGCACTTCCGCGATCTCTCGGTGCAAGACTGGAAGAACACCGTCGACGTCAACCTCTCGGGCATGTTCTACACCTGCCAGGCCACGCTGCGCGGCATGCGCGAACGCAAGAGCGGCGTCATCGTCAACATCTCGTCCTGGACGGGCCGCTTCGCCGCGTACTTCGGCGGCCCGGCCTACACATCCACCAAACGCGCGACGCTGGCGCTGACCGAAATGATCAACATGGAGGAGTGCATCCACGGCATCCGCGCGACATCCATCGCGCCCGCGGGCATCGACACCCCCATCCTCAACAAGCGGGCCAAGCCGCCCACGCCCGAAGTGCGTGCCGCGCTGCTCAAGCCACAGGACCTCGCCGACATGACGCGCTACATCGCCGGCCTGCCGCCGCACGTGTGCATCAACGAGGTCCTCATGAGCCCCACGCTCAACAGCAACTACCTGGGCGAGTTCGAGACGCAGAAGCGGCCGCCCGCCGCATCGGCATGACGGCACCCGAACTGCCCGACACGGCGGCCGACCTGCTGCGCCGGCTGCAGGCGCGCGGCGCGGTGCGCGACTTCCGGCCCGACCCGGTGCCCGAGGCCTGGCTTGACGCCCTGCTGGCCGCCGGCCAGCGCGCGCCCACCTCATCCAATCTCCAGGCCTGCAGCGTGATCGTGGTGCGCGATGCGCAATTGCGAGAACAGCTGGCGACGCTGGCCAGCAACCAGCGGCACGTGGTCGACTGCCCGGTGTTCCTGGTGTTCTGCGCCGACCTCTCGCGCGTCGCGCTGGCCTGCGAGGCACAGGGCGCGGCGATGGACGACACGCTGGAACTGGGCCTCGTGGCCAGCATCGATGCCGCGCTGGTGGCCATGACACTGGCGGCGGCGGCCGAGACCATGGGCCTGGCGAGCGTCTTCATCGGCGCGTTGCGCAACCACCCGGGGGACGTGGCCAGGCTGCTGGGCCTGCCGCAGCGGGCGTTCGCGGCCTTCGGCCTGTGCCTGGGCTGGCCCCGCACGCCGCCCGTACCCAAGCCACGCCTGCCCCGCGCCGCTTTCGTGCACGAAGACAGGTACGACAGCAGCGCGAGCGAGGCCGCGCTGGCGGACTACGACCGCCAACTGGCCCTCCACTACCGAGCACGGGGCAAGGAGACCACCGACGACTCGTGGAGCCGGACCACGGGCCGCAAGTTCTCGGTGGGGCGCCGCCGCGCGCTCAGAGCCGAGCTGGCGGCGCTCGGCCTCAAGATGGAGTGAGGCCCGGTCAATGAAAAAGCCGCCCGGGGGCGGCTTCTTTTCTGCAGGGGCAGGCCCCAAGCTCAGCGGCGCAACGGGCCGACCGGGCTCTGCGGCACGATCTTCAGGTCGCCCGGCAGCGAGCCCAGGTAGTTGGCCATGGCCTTGAGCTCGGCGTTGGAGAACTGCTTGGCCACGCCGGCCATCACGCCATTGGAACGGCCCACCATCTGGTTGCCCTCGGTCTTGTAGGCCTTGAGCGCGACGAAGAGATAGTCGGCGTTCTGGCCGGCGATCTTGGGCGTCATCGGGTCGACGGGCTTGGCGAAGTTGGCGCCGTGGCAGGACACGCACAGGCCCTTCTGCAGCAGCGCGCCCACGGCGGCCGACGGCTCGCGTGCGGTGGCCGGCAATTCGACCGGCTTGTCGGCGCCGTGCTGGGCATAGTAGGCGGCGACGTCGGCGATGTCCTGCTCGGTCAGCGAATCGGCGATGCCGCGCATGGTCGGGTGCTTGCGGTCACCCTTCTTGTAGGCATTGAGCGCGGCCGCGATGTACGGCGCACTCTGGCCCGAGATCTTGGGCACCTTGTACACCTCGGGAAAGGTGGCCTGGTAGCCCTGGATGCCGTGGCAGCCAATGCACATGGCAATTTTGGTCTGGCCAGCCGCCACGTCTCCGGTGACGGGCTGGGCTTGCGCCACGCCGGTCGCAAGAGCGACAGCGAGGCCATACATCGTGGTCAACAACTTGTTCATTTTGCGCGCACAATCCGGTGAGTGTTTCACACTTGGAATCAACCTTCGATTATATGGGCCGCCGCAGGGAGGTCCGCCATCCGTAACTTCCATGAAATTTACAGGCTCCGAGAACTACGTCGCCACGCGTGATCTGATGCTGGCCGTGAACGCCGCCATCACGCTCAAGCGCCCGCTGCTGGTCAAGGGCGAGCCCGGCACCGGCAAGACCATGCTGGCCGAGGAAGTCTCCACCGCCCTGGGCCTGCCGCTGCTGCAGTGGCACATCAAGTCCACCACCAAGGCGCAGCAGGGCCTGTACGAATACGACGCGGTGAGCCGGCTGCGCGATTCGCAACTGGGCGACGAGAAGGTCAAGGACATCCAGAACTACATCGTGAAGGGCGTGCTGTGGCAGGCCTTCACGGCCGACCAGCCCGTGGCGCTGCTGATCGACGAAATCGACAAGGCCGACATCGAATTCCCCAATGACCTGCTGCGCGAACTCGACCGCATGGAGTTCTACTGCTACGAGACACGCGAGCTGATCCGCGCGAAGCACCGGCCGCTGGTGTTCATCACCTCCAACAACGAGAAAGAGCTGCCCGACGCCTTCCTGCGCCGCTGCTTCTTCCACTACATCAAGTTCCCCGACGCCGAGACGATGCACAAGATCGTCGACGTGCACTTCCCCCAGCTCAAGCAGGACCTGCTGAAGGTCGCCATGAAGACCTTCTACGACGTGCGCAACCTGCCCGGCCTGAAAAAGAAGCCCAGCACCAGCGAACTGCTCGACTGGCTCAAGCTGCTGATGGCCGAGGACATCCCGCTGGAGGCGCTGCAGAGCGCCGACGACAAGGTCGCCATTCCGCCGCTGGTTGGCGCGCTGCTCAAGAACGAGCAGGACACCACGCTGTTCGAGAAGCTGGTGTTCATGAACCAGAGGAACCGCTGATGTTCGTGGCCCCCGTCGTCCTGAGCGAACGCGGCCTGCGGCTGGAGCCCCTGGACCGGCGCCACGAGGACGGCCTGCGCGCGGCGGCGGCCGACGGCGAGCTCTGGACGCTGCGGGTCACCTCCGTGCCCGAACCCGGTCAGACGCGCGACTACATCGACACCGCGCTGCGCATGCGCGAAGAGGGCAGCCGCTTCGCCTTCGCGGTGGTCGACGAAGCCAGTGGCGCGGTGCTGGGCAGCACCAGCTACCACGACATCCTGCCCGCGGTGAAGCGCGTGGAGATCGGCTACACCTGGTACGCCCGGCGCGCGCAGCGCACCCACGTCAACACCACCTGCAAGCTGCTCATGATGGGCCACGCCTTCGACACCCTGGGCTGCCACGTGGTGGGCTGGCGCACCGACAACTACAACTTCGCCTCGCAACAGGCCATCGAACGGCTGGGCGCGAGAAAGGACGGCGTCATCCGCGGCCACGCCCTGCGCCGCGACGGCACCATCCGCGACACGGTCATGTACAGCATGCGCGCGGGCGAATGGCCCGAGGCGCGTGCGCAGCTGCTGTACCTGCGGGCGCGGCACGACTGAACCCGGGGAGATCGCCATGCTGATCGACTTCTTCTACACCCTGCGCGCGGCCAAGCTGCCGGTGTCGGTGAAGGAGTACCTCACGCTGCTGGAGGCGCTCAAGGCCGACGTGGTCGGACCGGCCAACCCCGAGGCCTGCAGCATGGACGACTTCTACTTCCTCTCGCGCACCGCGCTGGTGAAGGACGAGAAGCACTTCGACAAGTTCGACCGCGCCTTCGCCGCCTACTTCAAGGGCGTGGAGATGATCGCGGACTTCACCAAGCCCATCCCCGCCGACTGGCTGCGCCAGGAGATGGAGCGCATCCTGTCCGAGGAGCAGAAGGCCAACGCGCCCAAGATGGACTGGGATGAGCTCATGGAGACGCTGCGCAAGCGACTGGAAGAGCAGAAGGAGCGCCACGAAGGCGGCAACCGCTGGATCGGCACCGGCGGCACCTCGCCTTTCGGCAACGGAGGCGTCAACCCGCAGGGCATCCGCATCGGCGGCAAAGGCGGCGGCAAGAGCGCCGTGAAGGTGTGGGAGCAGCGCAGCTACCGCGACTACGACGACACGCAGGAACTGGGCACGCGCAACATCAAGGTGGCGCTGCGCCGCCTGCGCAAGTTCGCGCGCGAGGGCAACGACCTCGAACTCGACCTGCCCGACACCATCCGCAGCACCGCCGCGAACGCCGGCTACCTGGACATCAAGATGATCCCGGAGCGGCACAACAACGTGAAGGTGCTGCTGCTCATGGACGTGGGCGGCACCATGGACGAGCACATCCAGCGCGTGGAAGAACTCTTTTCCGCGGCCAAGAGCGAGTTCAAGCACCTGGAGTTCTATTACTTCCACAACTGCGTGTACGACTTCGTCTGGAAGAACAACCGGCGCCGCTTCGCCGAGAAGTTCGCCACCTGGGACATCCTGCGCAAGTACAACAAGGACTACAAGCTGATCTTCGTGGGCGACGCCACGATGAGCCCTTACGAGATCCTGCAGCCCGGCGGCAGCGTCGAATACAACAACGAGGAAGCCGGCGCCGAATGGCTGCAGCGCCTCACGCACACCTTTCCGCGCTTCGCCTGGATCAACCCCGAGCCGCAGGGCGTGTGGCAGTACCGCCAGAGCATCGGCGTGATCCAGCAGCTGATGAGCCAGCGCATGTACCCGCTCACGCTGAGGGGGCTTGAAGACGCGATGCGCATGCTCTCGAAGTAGGATGCCCGTCTGATGCGTCTGTGTGCCTCGCCCACGCGCGCGGCGGCTGGCGCGGCCCTTCTGGCCGGCGCCCTTCTGCTCACCGGTTGTTCCCTCTTTCCGCGCGAGGCCACGGTGGTGGATGCCGACGCGCCCCCACCCGCCGCCGCCCTGGAAGCCACGCCCCAGGGTGCCGTCGGCACGCGCAGTGCCACGCCCGAGGCCATGGCCTTCGACATCGACGTGCGGGCACCCGAGCCGGCACGCGCGCTGCTGGCCACCCACCTCGAACTCAACCGCTTCCGCGCGGTGACCGACCTGGACGAAGCCGAACTCGCGCGCCTGATCGAGCTGGCCGACCGCGACGCGCGCAACCTGCTGGGCACGCTGGGCTACTTCAATCCGCTGGTGGATATCCATCGCGAAGGCGCCGTGGGCCAGCGGCCCACCATCGTGGTCGTCGTCACACCCGGCGAGCAGACGCGCGTCACGGGCGTGGACATCCGCTTCGCGGGCGACATCGCCACGTCCACCGACCCCGCCGCCCAGGCGCAGCGCGACGAGCTGCGGCGCCTGTGGTCCCTGCCCGTGGGCCGCCCGTTCACACAGGACGACTGGGACAGCGCCAAGACCCAGGCCACGCGGCGGCTCACCGAAAAGCGCTACCCCGCCGGCCGCATCACGGCAACGCGCGCCGAGGTGAATGCCGACAACAACGGCGCGCAGCTCGGCCTGACGGCCGAATCCGGCCCGCTCTTCAGGCTAGGCGCCATGCAGGTCACGGGCATGCAGCGCTACGACCCGGACATCGTGCCGCGGCTGGCGCGCCTGCCGGCCGGCTCGGTGTACGACCAGTCCGAACTGGTCGAGGCGCAGCAGAGGCTGTCGTCCAGCGGCTACTTCGATTCGGCCTACATCTTCATCGACCCGGAGGGTGACGCCGAGGCCGCTCCTGTGCAGGTGAACGTGCGCGAGGCGCCGCTCAAGCGCGTGGTGCTGGGGGTAGGCCTGACCACGGACAGCGGCCCGCGCGCCTCCATCGAGCACACGCACAACCGCGTGCCCTACATCGGCTGGCGCGTGACCAACAAGCTGCAGCTCGAACGCAAGCAACCGCACATCCAGACCGACTGGCTCGCGCCGCCCGACGACGACAGCTGGCGCTGGGGCGTGCTGGGCCGCGCCGAGCGCCTCGACGACGACGAACTGATCACCCAGACCCAGCGCCTGCGCGTGGGACGCAGCCGCAACGAAGACAACATCGACCGCAACATCTACCTGCAATACGACCGCGCCAGCGTGAGGGCGGCCGGCGGGGTGGACGTGTCGTCGCAGGACGCAGGCGATGGCTCCGCGCTGACCGCCAACTACGTGTGGACAGGCCGCTACTTCGACAACAACCTCAATCCATCCAGCGGATTCGGGCTGGGCCTGGAGCTGGGCGCCGGCATCACGCTCGGCACCGAGAAGAAGCCGTTCACCCGTGTGGTCGGCCGCTGGCTGGGCATCCGCCCGCTGGGCACCGATCGTGGCCGACTGGCCATGCGGGCCGAGGCCGGCGGGGTCTTCGCCGACGAGGCGGCACGCATTCCTTCCACCCAGCAATTCCGCACCGGCGGCGACAGCACGGTACGCGGCTACGCCTACCGCTCGATCGGCATCCCGCTCGATGGCGGGCTCACCGGCCCGGGCCGCTACATGATCAACGGCAGCATCGAATGGCAGCGCCCGCTGCGCCGCAACGGCATGGCCACCGAGTTCGATCACACCGTGTTTCTCGACGGCGGTGCCGTGGCCGACAAGCCCGGCGCGCTCAAGCCCGTTTTCGGCGTGGGCACCGGCGTGCGCTGGCGCAGCCCGGTGGGCCCGCTGCAGGCCGACATCGCCTACGGGCTGGAGGCGAAGAAATTCCGCCTGCATCTCTCGGTGGGGTTCGTCTTCTGATGGCCGCCGTGCCCGCCACCCGCACACCCGCCGGCATCGGCAGCCGCGCCTGGGCGCTGCGCGTGCTGGTGCGCGTGCTGCGCGGCCTGGCTTGGTTGCTCGGCCTGGCGGTGATCGCGCTGGTGCTGCTCACGGCCGGCCTCTGGTGGTGGTCGGGGCAGGACGGATCGCTGGCCACGGCGCTGCGGCTGGCCGCGCGCTACACGCCGGTCCAGGTGGAAGACGTGCAGGGCCCGCTGCGTGGCGATGGCCGCATCGCGCGGCTGGCGTGGCAACAGGACGGCCTGGCGGTGCACGCCGAGGGTGTGCAGATCGCCTGGCAGCCGCTCGGCCTGCTGCTGGGCCAGTTCCAGCTCGACCGCCTGGCCGCAGCTTCGATCTCCATCGACGACGCCCGCCCGCCCGGCAACGAACCCGCCGCCGCCCCCGCCTCGCTCGGGCTGCCGCTGCGCGTGTCGGTGGGCAACATCGCCATCGGCCGCGTGGCCTACAACGCCGATGCCTTCGAGGCCGGGCCGATCGAGGGCGACTACGGCTTCGACGGCCTCTACCACGCGCTGACGCTGCGGCAGCTGCAGATCGCCCAGGGCCGCTATGCGGGCAATCTGCGCCTGGGGGCCTACGCATCGATGCCGCTCACCCTGCGCGCCACAGGCGAAGTGCAGACCGAGATTCCGGGTGGCGGCGCGCTGCCGGTCTTCATCGAAGCGCAGGCCAGTGGGCCGCTGGCGATGCTCGACATCGAAGCCCAGTTGCGAACCGCTCCCGCAGCGGGCGCCGCGCCTGCCGCTGCGGCCTCCGCGCCAGCGGCGAGCCCGCCCGCGACGCCCACCGCCGCCGCGCCACAGGCGCGCCTGCAGGCCCGTGTGCTGCCATTCGCTGCACAGCCCGTGCAGCAGGCGCAGGCCGAATTCCAGCAACTCGACCTGGCCGCGCTGTGGCCCGGTGCGCCCCGCACGCGGCTGTCGGGCGACGCGCACCTGCGGCCCGAGGGCGGGCGCAACGACGCGTGGACGCTCGCCGCGACCATCGACAACTCCGAGCCCGGCCCGATCGACCGCCAGCGCGTGCCGCTCTCACGGCTGGAGGCCGAGGGCGAATGGCGCAGCGGTGTGGCGCTGGTTCGCTCGCTGGCAGCCCAGGTCGCTGGCGGCGAGCTCACCGCCCAGGGCGAATGGACCGACGCCGCCACCAGCCGCTGGACTTTGCAGGCCCGTGCGCGCGGCATCGACCCTGGACAGATCAGCAGCCAGCTGGCCGCGCAGCCGCTGGACGGCCAGGCCAGCGCGCACGGCCAGGGCCAGGACATCGATTTCGATGCCGCCGTCACCGCAGCGGCCGGCACGCGCGTGACCGCACCCGCGCGCCGCGTGCGCGGCAGCACGGTGGACCTGCGTCCGTTGCGGCTGCAGGACGCGTCGGCCAAAGGGCGCTGGACGGGCAGCCAGCTCACGCTGCAAACGCTGCGCGTGAGGGCCAACGATGCGCGGCTTGATGCCACGCGTGTCGTCGTGCCCGTGCCCTTGGCCGGCGCTTCGGGCCGCGTGGATTTCAGCGCGCCGGGCCTTGCGCTGTCGGCCGATGGCGAGATGCGCGAGACGCGCGGCGCCGGCACGCTCGACCTGGCGGCCACCGACACCGCGCTGGCACTCGCCTGGCTGCGCCAGTTGCCCGGCCTGGGCGACCTGGCGGCGGGCCTCGAAGCGCGCGGCAATGCACGGCTGCGCGGCAGCTGGCAGGGCGGCTGGCGCGATCCGGCCATCGACGCGCGCCTGACGGCCCCCACGCTGGACATCGACCTGGGCCCCGAGCCCGCCGACGACTGGCAACTGCGCGATGCCGAGGTCGCCTTGCAGGGCCGCATCGCCCAGGCGCAACTGGCCGTTCGCGCGCGTGCGGCACAAGGTGCACGCAAGCTCGACGTGCGGCTGGGCGGCCAGGTGGGCCAGCCCGGCTACAGCGCCGCGCGCCCGCCCGATTGGTCGCGCGCCGCGTGGCAGGCACGCATCGCCGAGCTGAATGCGGCGCTGGAAGACCCGGCCGTGGGTGGGGGCGCGTGGCGCGTGGCGACGCGCTCGCCCGTCATGATCGACTGGACACCGGCCTCGCCGACCACACGCCTGGCCGTCAGCGCCGGCGAAGCCGTGCTGACCGCACCGGCCCCGCGCCGCCCCGCCGCGCAGGTGGCCGACACGCCAGCCGTGGCGACACCGGCCACCCCCAGCAGTGCGACCATCGCCTGGGAACCCGTTCGCTGGCGACCGGGTGAGCTGGTCACCGCGGGCCGCATCCGCGGCCTGCCGATGGCATGGCTCGAGCCGTTCGCCGGCGAGCAGATGGCCGACCTCGGCCTGTCGGGCACGCTGGTGTTCGACGGCAGCTGGGATGCCTTGGTGGGCGACACGCTGCGCCTGCAGGCCAGCGTGGCGCGCAGCGCGGGCGACATCAGTGTGCGTGCCGAAGGCGCGGGCGGTGGCAGCACCCGCTTGGCCGCCGGCGTGCGCGAGGCGCGCCTGGACGTGCGCAACGAAGGCGAGCGCCTGGCCGCCACGCTGCGCTGGGACAGCGAGCGCGCCGGCACCGCCAGCGGCCAGTTGGCCACCACACTCGCGCGCAGCGCCGACGGCGCCTGGCAATGGGCCGAAGACGCGCCGCTGCAGGGCCGGCTGACCGCGCAGTTGCCGCGCATCGGCGTGTGGTCGATGCTGGCGCCGCCCGGCTGGCGGCTGCGCGGCTCGCTCGCCACCGACGTGGTGATCGCAGGCACGCGGGGCGCCCCTTCGCTCACCGGCAGCCTGCAGGCCGACGATCTGGCGCTGCGCTCGGTGGTCGATGGCATCGAGTTCGGCAACGGCCGCCTGCGCGCGCGTCTGGCCGGCACACGGCTGGTGGTCGACGAGTTCACGCTCGAAGGCGCGGGCGAGCGCGGCGAAGGCGGCACGCTCACCGCGCGCGGCGAAGGCGGCTGGATCGACGGCAAGCTGCAGGCGCGCCTGCAGGCTCAGGTGAACCGGCTGCGCGCCAGCATCCGCACCGATCGCCAGGTCACCGTGTCGGGCCAGCTCACGGCCGGCATGGACGGCGGCTCGGGCGAGCTGCGTGGCTCGCTCACCGTCGACCGCGCGCTGATCGTGCTGCCCGAGGAAAGCAAGCCCGAGCTGGGCAGCGACGTGATCGTGGTGCGCGGCGGCACCGGCGCAGCTGGCGCCACCGCACCCGCGCAAACCTCGGCCCGTGCCGATGCCGCCACCACCGACGCGCGCACGCTGGCGCTGGACGTCAAGCTCGACCTGGGCAACGAGTTCCGCGTGCAGGGAATGGGCATCGACACGCGCGTGCGCGGTGCGCTCGACATCACTGGCAGTACGCTGGCCAACCCGCGCGTCAACGGCACGGTGCGCACCTTCGGCGGCCAGTACCGCGCCTACGGCCAACGGCTGGACGTGGCGCAGGGCGTGCTGATCTTCAACGGCCCGCCGGCCAATCCCACGCTCGACGTGCTGGCGCTGCGCGCCAACATGCTCAGCGACCAGAAGGTGGGCGTGCAGATCACCGGCACCGCGTTGCTGCCGCGCATCCGCCTCTACGCCTCGCCCGACATGCCCGACGCCGAAAAACTCTCGTGGCTGGTGCTGGGACGCTCGTCCGCCTCGGGCGGCGCCGAGGCCGCGCTGCTGCAACAGGCCGCGCTGGCACTGCTGGGCAGCCGTGGCGGCGGCGGCATGTCGGGCGGGCTCGCATCGGCGCTGGGCCTCGATGAACTCTCGGTGCGCGGATCGAGCACCAACGAATCGGGCACCACCACCCAGGGTGCCATCACGCTGGGCAAACGCTTCTCGCGCAATTTCTACGCCGCCTACGAGCGCAGCCTGTCGGGCGCGCTGGGCACGCTCTACGTCTTCTACGACCTCTCTCGCCGCTGGACGGTACGCGCGCAGACCGGCGAGCAAAGCGCGGTGGACCTGATCTTCACACTGTCGTACGACTGACTGCGGGGCGCGCCGCATGCGCCCGCCTACAATGGCGGCCGGTCCGCTCCCTGTAGTTCAATGGATAGAACGAGTGCCTCCTAAGCGCTAGATACAGGTTCGATTCCTGTCGGGGGGACCACCCGCTTTCCAGCACTGGCGCGGCCTACAGCCCGATCCAGTACCGCGCTGGGACATGGCTGGGACACAGAGACGGTACAGGAGGGGAAGAAATGTCCATGTTCGACAACGACGAGTACGTCACCGCCAACTTCGACACGCTGATGCGACAGGCGTCCTCGACGGCGTCCGATTACATGCGGGCCGCGGTCGACGCGATCGACAAGCAATTCGGCACCGGCTACGCCAAGGCCCACCCCGAGCTTGTTGCCGCCTTCATGCAGACGGCAGCAGCCGACTTCAGCGCCGGCCTTTCCAGCAAGACGCTGGGGCACGCCCTGACGCGCATCACCACGGCCATAGACGACTTGGCCGACGCCATCCGCGCCGACGATTAAGACACCCGGAGCGGCGACTTCCTCGCGCTGGCGGCGCTGCAGAGCGAGGTAACCGTGCGCCTGGCGCCTGTTGCCGGCGACCGACGCGTCGCTCGGCGGGGTGAGCCCGGCAGGCACCCGGGGGTCGCTGCCGCTGCAGGTCGACCGACTTAGGGCAGGTTTACCTGCGATCCGGGTAAACCGCGCCTAACTTGCGAAATTTCTCCATCTGGAAATTTCCGGGGTGTCTCCAGCTTTGGAGATACCCCGAACCATTAAATGGTAGATTGGTATGCGGGGTGTCGAGCCCGGCGTCGACACCTTGCAGATTCCCGGATCTGTCAACCGACCGACCTTGCAAGATCAGCGATCTGTCAACCAGCGGGCCGGCTGGAATAATTTCCGGAATATTTTGTAGTCGCTTTTGTCGTGCCGGGGCAGTGTGATCAGTTTCTTCGACTGGTTCCTTGGTCGGAAAACTGATCACAGAAAGCAGAAGGGCCGGCGGGAACCCCCACCAGCCCAGCGCCGGCCGCACAAGTCGCAACCCATTTTCAGTGCGCCCGTGGTTCGAGGATCCGGCCCTTGCGGGTTGACGGCTTCCGCCGACCTCTACAAGCCCACCGCTTGCGCGAGTCGATTCTATGGCTACAGCCGACTCTTGGGGTGCATGTCCACCATCGCCACGCCCTCGGGCTTGGGCGGCCGGATCCAGTACACCCACACCCCGCGCATCCAGGCCACCGCGTACAGCACGCTCACGATGAAGATGCCGGCCTGGCCCGCCTTCCAGCTGGCGTAGAACCAGAACGGCTGGCCGAGCATGCCGAAGATGCAGGCCCACCTGCGGAACGACTCCCGGCGATCCTGCGACAGCCAGGCCGCGAGGGCGCCCAGCAGGGCAATGGCGATCTGGTCGATGGACATGGTGGCCGGATTATGGGCGGGCGGTCGATGGGTCCGTGTAGGTGCCCTGCCCGGTCAGCGCGCGGTCGTTTCCACCGACCCCGATCCACAACTCGAGTTCTGCATCTCGCTGGAGAAGAAGCGACACACCCTCTCCCGCCAGTTCGTGACCTTCTGCGAGTAGATCCGTGAGGCTTCGAAGTCCGGCCTTGGCAGCTCGGCAGGAAACACTGTCGCCTTCGGCTTCTCGCCCACGACTGGCGGCGTAGTGGTTGGCGAGGTTCCACACGCTGCGATCAGCAGCGAGACGGAGAGCATCAGCAGCCGCAAGCTTTTCGCGGCGGGCGTAGAAGGCATGGATCAGCTCCTGTTGGTTGGCGGCGTGACGGGCCTGCAGGCGGGACACTTCCTGGGCGTCCTCGCGCGCGACGCGCTCGCGGGTGGCCTCCTGCGCGGCGTGGCTGGCGATCGTCTTCTGATGCGCCGCGCGCTCGGCCTGCAGGGCAACGTGGCGCTGAACGCCCCACCCGCCGGCAACAACGGCGGCACTGGCCAGCAACCACAGCAGCGGGGTCTTGAGATCGGGCAGCATGTCAGCACACCGGGTTGTGGTGCCCACCGCAGAACGTGGCGGCCAGGTAGGCGGTCGCAGCGAGGGCCACGACCAGCAGGATGAGCAAGATCCACTTCATGGCGTCACCGCCGCGCTGAAATGCCCATCGCGACCCCAGTCGGCGCACAGCTCTTCCGTGGTGCCGCGCCGGCCGATGAGGCCAGGCATGCGTACCGGCTGCCGGTTGACGGTGCCATAGACCCACCGGGGCATCTGCGCGCACATGCCAGCCAGATCGCCCGCGTTGCCCTTGGCGAGCAGCGTGCTAGTGGCCACCTTCGGCTCGCCCAGGTTGAACAGCATGTCGATGATCGACGCGCGCACCCAGACGTTGTAGGTGGACCAGAAGCGGAACAGGCGCTTCGCTGCGCGCTCGGCCTCCAGGTAGCGCGGCAGTTCGATGCGTTTGCAGTCGTCAGGCGTGTAGTAGCGGCCAGCCACCACCTCGGGGCCGGTGATTCCGTTGCACACGGTCAGCGGCTGGCCCTTGCCGATTTTGTCCACGTAGGGCGTGCCGATGTGCCGGCCGCCCGACTCGTAGTGCGCACCGATCTCCATGGCCAGCAGCACCTCGGCCGATGGCTGGCTCGCGCCCACGTAGGTGCCGACGCCCGCCGTGCCCGCGGCAATGGCCACGGTCAGCGCGATCAGGCGGTTGCGCAGGGCGGCAGGGACGCGGCTCATACGGGCGGCTGGTAGTCGGAGTCAAGCAGCAGCACGCGCGGCCGCTTCTTCGGCTTGATCCAGCCGCGTCGCTCGGCGAAGGGTCGCCAGAACTTCTTCCACCACCATTCCGCGATCAGCAGGATGGAGTAGCAGAAGGCCGCGAAGGCGGCGGCCTCGCCCCATGACGAGATTGAAAAGCCGGAAGCGGCATCGGCCACGGCCGCAGCCCCGCCGGTGACGACGGCCGTGATGCCCTTGGCAACCGGAGAGGCGATGGTGGGTTCAGTGGATGCAGCCATGCGTCAGCCTTTGTGATACCCGCGGGGGTCGATGGAGTCGAGAAGCTCTTTGCGCACCCACAGCGCGGCGCGGCGGCGCCAGGTCTCGGTGGGGTCGTTGCTCAGGCGCCAGAGGCGGGCCGAGAGCGTGTATTCCTGCGGCGGCTCCAGCAGCACGATGCTGCCGACGACCACGTTGACCAGCAGATCCAGCGCGAGGCCCACGAGCAGCGCGGGATAGCCGAGCACCTTCTGGCCCAGCGTGAGGCCTACGGTGTCGCGCACCATCTGCAGGCGCATGACGGCGACGTAGATAACCCAGAGGGGCCAGATGGCAGCAACAGCCGCGAAGATGAGATGCAGAGGGGTCATGTCAAGTCCAGGCTGTGTAGCCAGATGGAAGGCCGAAGGCGAAGGCGGTGGCGCCCACGTTGATCGTCCCGACGCAAGAAGACGCCGAGGCAGAGCCCATTACGGGGAACACGTTGTTTCCCGCAAATCCGCTTGTGGCGATAAGGCCTTGAGAGACGCCGTTCTTGAAGAACTCCAGATTGCCGGTCGCGTGGTCGTATCCGACCCCGATCACATCCCCAGACGTCATGGCCGCGCCATAGGAAGTAAAGGTGCTGCTAACGGCCTTCTGCCCGTTGTAGAAATAGCCCCAACTGTCTGAAGCGAAACCAGGGTATTGAGTCAAATTCGCCGTGGACAGCGCGACGCCGATGCCCCAGAACGCTCCGCCCGAAACCGTGACCTCAAAGTACCGCTTTCCAGACGCATGAGAGCGGGTGCCCCGAACGCTATCGGTGCTGCCGCAAGTCGCCACCAGATTTCCACCAGACAGTGTGACGCCCGCTCCCTTGTCCGTAGGACTCCAGGTGCTGTAGACAATCGGTGCCACCGTTTGCCGAAGGCGCATTGCCTGAAACGGAGTCATGCCTGCTGCCCCACGGCCACCACATCCCAGGTGGTGTCCTCTGAGTTGTAGACCATGGCAAGGTAAACCGTCTTGCCGACCACCGTAGTGATCGGCAGCGTCACGCCAATGGCGCGGTATTGCGTGCCATAGCTGATGCTGCGCGCCGTGCCGTTGTCCTTGATGCGGATCACCATGCCGGCCATATCGATGGGCGTGCCGGTCGGATTCGCCAGCGTGAGCGCAGCAGCCTGCGCGGTGATCTTGACGGCGTCGTTGGAGAACGTGGGCGTTACCGTGGAGGAGCTGGCCACCGACTGCACACTCACACCTCTCACCGCGCTGTCCACGTAGCTCTTGACGGCTTGTTGAGTGGGCAGCACCGTGGCGCTGTTGGCGGCCAGGGTCGCGTCGTTGTCCGTGGTGGCCGCCGCCAGCTTGGCGAACGTCACCACACCTGCATCGATGGTCCACGTCGCGCCGGAGCCGCTGACCGTGATGTCGCCCTTGTCGCCGTCGGTGACGCCGCCACCTCCGCCACCTCCGGACCCCTGGTTGTGCGTGCCGTACTGCGCCTGGCGGTGATCGACCCAGCCGGTGATGGCCAGCGTGCCAACAGTCGCCACGCCGATGCGCGCGTAGGTTGCGTCGTCGTTCCAGTTCGTCGTCGTCGAAGCCGCGGTGATCGCGCGCGTGGTCTTGTGCGCCACCACGTACTGGGTCGTGCTGGCCGTGAGCGTCAGCGTGGTGTCGACGGGGATACCGCCGCTCCAGTTAACGGTGATCCCGTTGGGAAAGCCATCGCCGCCCTGGATCTTGAGCTGCAGTCCACCGACGGACACATCCCGACCGAACAAGGCCGCAATCGCCATGCCGGCGTTGATCTCGTTGATCCGGGCTTCTTTGTTGCTCTGGCCTGCTGCCAGCTGCTGCATGCTCATAGGGTGGCCTGTAGGTAGTGACCCCGCCCGATGAGCGAGGAGATGGGGTAGATGCGCACGTACAGCGTCGCGCCGGGCGTGAGGCCCATGGCGGTCTGCTCGGCGCTGGTGAGTACGCGCGGGCTCGACGTGGCAGCGCGCATGCCGGCCAACGTGGCGAAGGTGTTGCTGGTGAAGAAGTCGATCTCCCAACCCGTGATCGCCGGGTCGGCCGGAATTTCCGAGCCCGAGGGAAACTCACCCGACAGGCGCGTGCGCCAGTCCCAGCTGATGGTCTGGTCGTTACCGGCGCCCAGCACCTTGCGCGCGTTCACCGGGTTGAAGAGCCGCAGGATTTCGCCCGTGTTCACCGCCGTGGTGGTCTGGGCGGACGAGATGGTGCGGCCCGCCGTCACGGCCTTGAGGTAGCGCAGCTGGTTCAGCTCGCTGAAATCCATGGCCGGCCGCAGCAGGCCCGCCGGGTTCAGCAGCACGAAGTAGTCGCCGGCCTGGTGGTTGCCGGTGTTGCGCTCGGTGCCGCGGCGGCCGCGCAGGTGGTTGGTCGCGCGGTAGCGACCGCCGCCCAGCGGGGTGAAGTCCAGCGACTGGCCCAGCTCCCAGCGCGCCGGGTTGCCGTTCTCGGCCGGGCGGCCGATGGCCCAGGCGTTGGCGCCCTTGTCGTAGACGTCGTCGCGGCTGGCGTTGAACAGCGGCGAGTCACCCATGTCCACGATGAAGGAGTTCACCGTGTCCAGGGTGTTGAACTGCCAGGCGCCAAGGGTGCCCTCCACGGTGCCGATCGAAGCTTCCTCGGTGACCTGGCCGCGCGCGACCAAGGACGCCTCGTCCAGACCCATGAACAGCGTGGCGCCAGGCGACGGCAGGCGATAGGCGTCGATCGCGACATAGGCGCCGGGCGTGGAGATGTCGGCATCGCGCAGTGGCGAGGTATCCACCATCAGCGCGCGCGACTGCGGCGGCACGTAGATGGTCGAGCTGCTGGTGTAGTCGGTGTCGGTGGTGGCGTCGCTCTCGATCACGCTGGCGTCGTCGAACACGCCTTCCAGGGTGATCAGACCGCGACCGCTGCTGCGCTTCTGGATGCGCGTGCGCATCTGGCTGCCGTCCTCGGCTGTGAACAGCACCACGTCGCAGGGCTCCAGCCGCTCCCAGTCGCGCTGGATCGTCACCGGACCCACGGTGATCATGCTGGCCTGCAGGTCGGCCGCCAGCATGTTCGCCAAGCGCTTGGCCTGCGTGGGCGTCATGACGATGGGCACCTCGACCACCTGCACCGCGTTGGACTCGGTAGCCAAACGGTCGGACGACTCGAGGCCGTCCTGGTAGTCGTTGCTGGCGTTGAGGTACTTGACGTGGATGTACGCCGGAATCTCGATGTCGTTGCGCTTCTTGAGCGGCAGCGGCTCGGCCGGGTCTTCGCCGTCCATCACGGCGCCCAGGTCTTCCCATGGAATCGTGGCAACCGGCGCACCGCCGCGCGGCACCGCCTTGAGGCCGCACCACTCGAACATGAAAGCGCTGGCGATCAGCTCGAGCGGCTGACGGCGCGCGCCCGGCGGGATGATCATGCCCATGATGGATTTGCCGGCCAGCGCGGAAAGCTGCAGCTCGGCTGCATCGATGCCAGAAGGCGTCACCAGCCCAGTGATCGCGTCCGCCAGCGGAATGGGTGTCGGCTCCACGGCCATCCAGGAGGTGCGCAGCTGGATCGGCGAACTCGCCCCCGCATCTGACTGGGTGCGCACCTGATAGAGGACGCCACCCACCAGCGCCGGGGCATTGAATAGCGCCGCGACGTTCGCAGCACCATAGCCGAGCGTGATCGCCCTCACAAAGGTCCAGCCAGAGCCGTTGTAGCGGTAGAGGCCGGTGGCCCCCACACAGTAGAGATCACCCGCCTCGTCCGCGATCAGGGCCCCATCACCAGAAATCGCTGGGGATGGGATCGTGGTGTCCGCCGAGAGGTCAGCCAGATTGCGCACATAGATGTCGCGCGTACCCGTGCCCGTGCGCAGGCAGTAAACCTTGTCATCCAGAACGAGGATGGACTGCACCTGATTGGGCAGGCTCGCGAGGGCCGCCAGCGGCGGCGTCGGAATCGTGCCCTGGCTTCGCCACGTCACGGAGACGTCCTGCCGCCGCAGCTCCGTCGTTGCGTTGCTCGTGTAGACGATGTTGCTGCCCGACTTGGCATAGCGGAACGCGTCTTTTGCCAGCCGGGTATGCGTGCCGTTCTGCCAGGTGATGTAGGTGACGCCGGTGCCATAGTGGTTCACCACCACCATCGCCTCGTCGGCCTGCCCGCCCGTGACCTCGCGCGACATCGGAGCGCTCACCCGGCCCATTTGCATCACGACACCGTCCGGCAGGTACTGCAAGATGTCGATGTCGGTGTTCTCGTAGACGCCCGGGGTCCAGCGCGGAATCATGACAACCACGCCGCTCGCCTGGTAGTGAGCGGAGCCAAGGTAGCCGCCAGTGGGGCCCGTCCCGACGATCGCGACGCGCTCGATCTGACCGTCGTCCTGGACCACCTCGACGGTGATGTTCCCGATCTGTCGGCTGTTGCCCAATTGCAGGCCCTGGATACCCAGCGTCGCGCAGCCGCGGAAGGCCGGCGCGTTGCCGATGCCCACCGCCGCTTCGTAGATCGACCACGGAGCCTGATCGGCTGCTCCACCCATGAACACGACCGAGCGCGCAAAGTCGGCTGAGGCATTGATCGAACCGAAATCCGCGTCGCTTCCGATCGTCCACACCAGCTCGCCGTTGTAGAAGATCTTGCGGATGGCCGCGAGGCGGTTGCTGCTCAGCTTGATGAGTACGTCCGCCTCGTAGATGTAGTTCGTGTGCTCGGCCTTGGGGCCGCCCTTGCCAGCCTTCGTCGTGACGGGGATCTCACGGAGGCGGCTACCCCACACGACCTGCCCGCTCAGGCGCACAGTCCCGACGACGTGCGGGATGGCTGCCCCATAGGAGCTACCCATCAGCCGCAGGTCGGACAGGCGCGGCCCTTGAGTCTTCTGCGCGGGGGTGAGCAACGTCCCGACCAGCGAGCCGGCCAGCCAGCCCATCTGCGCGCCGAAGGTCAGCGAACCCGCAGCGGTCAGCAGGCCCGTACCTGCGATAGCGCCGCCGGCCCACGCACCCAGTCCTGCAAATGCCAGCTGCGCCATCAGACCACCCCCGGCAGCGCGTAGGCCGCCACGAACTGCCGCTGCATCACGCGGTCCAGGTTGGCCTCGATGACCGAGCCCTTGCCGTCGGCGTGGCTGAATGCATGGATCACCGACAGCCCGCCGCCCGGGTAGTCGCCCAGGATGCAGAAGTGCTGCGGGTTCTGCCCCCAGTCAACCACCATCACGTCGCCCGGTCGCATCTCAGCGCGTCGGATGCGGCGCATGTGCGCGTCGGCGTGGTCCAGCAAGCTGCGGCCGTCCGGCACGCGGCCATAGGCGGTCACGTCGAAGTCGGGCGCCACCAGGCAAAGCTCGCGTGCCACGCACACCACCAGGCCGGCACAGTCGAGCGCGCCCGGGTGGGCCTCGGTCGGCCTCTGGCGGCCCTGGTGCAGGAAAGGCGTGCCCAGCAGGCTGCGGGCCATGCGGACGACATCGGAGCGGGTCACGGTCATGGCGGGCTCGTCAGGTAGTCCGTGCCCGGCAGATCCGGCTCGGCTTGCATGTTGGGGACGTTGTTGAATTTGTTGCGGCACGTCTCGCGCGTGCCATCGCATCCAGCGACCGCCGTGTAGGCGTCGCCAATGGCGGCGAAGGAGAAGTTCGGCGGCTCGAAGGTGAACAGGCCGCCTGCGAATGTCTTGACCTTGAACGAGATGCCGGCAAGGTCGCCGGAGTCGAAGCGAAAGAGCCCCGCGTCGAAGTAGCCATCGGGCTCGGTGCGCGCATCGTCTTGGACGCGCTTTGCATCGAGGACGCCCGTGAGGTTGCCGCTGTGCGTGAATGGACCGATGTCGACGTTGCACATCTTGTCCCCCTGCGAGCCCACGCGCACGCGGCAGGTCTTGCTCGTGTACTCGCCGATCCCCTGATTGAGTCGGTTGAGCAGGTCCAGCAGCTCCGCCTGAAACTCTAGGCGGCTCAGATCGATGTCACCGAGATTGCCCTTCAAGCGCTGATCGACGCCCGCCTCTGGCTTGCCCCAGTCGCAACGGAACAGGTGATAACGCGCGTCGTTCCACAGGCCCTGCAGAACGTCTGGCCGGTTCATGTAGGTGTCGTCCTGGCCGAACTTCACTTCCAGGTTCGCCATCGCCAAGCCGGCAGACTGTACGATCTCGGTGGGCGTGATGCCCGGCCACGCGAGGTAGACGCCGGCCATGTCCTCGCCGTACTGCGTCAGCGAGCCGGGCGGCAGGATTACGTCCTGCGGTGCCGAGGTCAGGCCAACGACGAACTGGTCGCCGCGCGCGAGCCGCAGGTTCAGGCAAGGCTTCGCCGTCCCGGCAGCGTCAAGCTCAGCCAGGGCAATCGGAATGACGCGGCTCATGCTTCGGGGATCTCGATCAGGACAACGGCCGGACCAGTGGTCAGGCGCGTGTCAAAGGGGCCGCCGTTCTCGATCGTCCAGTCGATCTCGTCGTCGCGGAACTGCACGGGGACGAAGAACAGGCCCGACCAGGTGAGCAGGTCGGTGGCTTGCGGGTACTTGGCCGCTGTGCCGCCAGTGCCCGTCAAGCCGGTGGTCGTGGTGGCGATCGTCAGCGACGTGGCGCCCTTGGCGGTGACCTGGTGGCTCAGGCCGTTGAGGCGCGCGCCAGTCGTCCCGCCGATGCCGGACAGATAGACCCGCTCATTCACCGCCATGGCAGCCACGATGCCGCTGCCGTTGGCGAAGTTCAGGACCGTCGTCGCACCGACTGTGATCGACGCGATCACCTGGCTGGCATCCGCCACGAACGTCACCATGCCGGTCGTGGTGTCGATCGTCACGCTGCCGGGCCCGCTGTTCGGCGGCGGCGCGCCGTTGCGCAGGATGGCCGCGCCGGCCTGCGGGCGCGTGATGCGACGATCGAAGAACCGAGAGGTGCCCTGCGCCGTCTTACGCTGGAACATCTTGACGATGGGAACGCCGTAACCCTGCCCGGCCGTGCCGACCAGCTGGCCGCCCGCGAAGCCGCGCAGCATGCCGGCCCCGGCTGTGACGATCTGATCCTTCGGATCCTTGAGCAGCATGCCGTAGGCGCCACCGCCGGTGATTTCGTGCAGGCCTTCCATCAGGGCCCAGTCAGCGATCGACAGCGGGATCAGGCCGGCCGTGTACTCGCGCAGCGTACCGCGTACCTCGTCCACGATGGGGTTGCCACCCTGGCTGCGGGTGCGCTCGTTCACGCGCGAGTTCTTCCCGGCCACGCCCTGGGCGATGATGCGATCCGGGAAGATCACATCCGCCAGCACTGGTACGCGCGCCGTCATCCGAACCTCGCCGCGGACATGCGCAGCCGCTGCTCGATAGCAGTGGCCGCCTGGTTGGCACTCTTGCGGGTGCTACCTTCCGGCATGTTCACGTTGATCGTGATCGGGCGGGCGTTGCCGCCGCCGGCCGCAGCCACGCCCAGGCGACCGTCAGGCGTGCGGCGCAGCGGCATGATGGCCTCCGGGCCCGCCTCGCCCATCAGGCCGATACCCTTCGCGAACGGGAAGATCGTCGGCTTGCTGACGATGGTGTTGCTGTGCGCGCTGAGCGCGGGCGCCGTGAACACGTTGCCCTTGGCGTTGGCGATGGTGCCGAAGCCGCCAGCCAGGCCAATCAGGTTGTCCAACGAGTTGCCGGGCATCGCACTGGCGACCGTGGCCAGGCCGTTGGTGCCGAACACGCCGCCAATGATCCCGCCGATAGCCTTGCCCAGGAACCCGCCACCACCGCCGCCGGCCAGTGGGCCGGTGATCTGCTGCCGGATGATCATCCGGGTCATGTCCTGGATGATCGAGTCGGCCAGGCTCTTGAAGTCGAGTTTCCCGGTGGTGACGAACTTCGTGAGCGCGTCCTCCATGCCCATGAAGGCGTTCTCGAAAGCCTCCTGCGACTGTCGTGCGACGTCGCGGGCCATGTCGGCGTAGTTCGCCATCCCGGAAGCCGCGCCCACACGCCAGTCCTCGCGCAGCGCCTTCTCGGCGTCGAAATACTTGCGCTGATCCGCCAGCGCCTGATCGAGGTGCGCGCGGATCTTCGTCACCTGGTCGCGGTAGAGGTCGGAGTCCAGCAGGCCGCGCTCAGATGCCGACTGCGTGGCCTGGCGCATCGCGCGCTCACTCTCGCGGCGGATTGCCCACTGCGCCTCCGTCTCTTGGCGCGCGCGATCGCCCATGCCGGCCGTTCCGATGAGGCGGTCGTACTGGTCGCGGCGGGATTCGGCTGCGGACTCAAGCGACAGCGTCATGCCGGCATAGGTGCGGGCGAGATCGGCGGCTCGCTTGGTCGCTTCCTCGTCGAGGCGAGAAAGCTCCTTTTTGCGTTCCACCTGGCGCTCAATCGCGACGTTCTGCTCGAGCTGCGCGCGAATGATCCCCTCGTTGGCCAGCAGGCTCTTCTGGTCCGCTGTCAACTGCGCCTTGCCCTTGAGGTCGGCTACCTGCTGCGTGAACTTCGCCAGCTCTCGTTCGGACGCGGTGAGCTTTTCGCTCGTGGTGAGTGCCAGCCGCATCGCGGCCTCTTGCTCCTTGAGCGCAGCAATGACTCGGGTCGCTGCATCGTCCTGGTATGCGCGCGGCGCGCGGACCTTCGGATCCTTGTACTTCTCGATGATGGCCTTCTCGAGGGCGGCCAGCTTGTCGGCCTCCATTCCCACGAGGCGAGCATCCTCGCGCAAGCGCTTCAATTCGTCGGCGCGAAGATCCGCACGCGACCGCACCGCCTTCTGCTGTTCGGAAAGGCGGCGGGAAGCCGCCATGCGCTCCTTGTCGGTGCGAGCGATCTCGGCCTGCTCACTGGCCGAGTCGATGGCCCGAACCTGCGCTCGCGACGCGGCCCGAATCTGCTCTTCAAGCTCCAGCGTGTTGCCGCCGTACTTGCGAGCCTGCTCGATGGACGACTGCGCATTGATCAGGACCGCTTCCGGGCCAGATCGACCGATGTTCAACATCGCGTCCCAGCCTTCCTTGGCGCCATCCTTGATGGCGCGCCAGGCGCGCTCGATGGTGCCAAGGTTGGCCTCGAGCTGGGCGGTCCGCGAATCCATCGCGGTGGCATAGGTGCGCTGCGCCAGTTCGGCCGCTTCGAACTCACGCCCCTGGTCCTGCAGCGCCTTAATCTGGCTGTAGACCGAGAACGTGAGGTAGTTCATGCTCTCGTTGAGCTTCTCGCTCGCGCGCAGCGGGTCTTTGCCCAGATCGGCGAACGCGGCCACGCTTTCCTTGACGCTCATGACAAGGTTGCGCTGCATGCGGATCGAGGTCTCCGTGAACCGCTGCAGGTTGCTGTTCGACACCTGGCCGGTCGACACCAGCGCGGACACCGTCTCGGCCGCCAGAGCCTGCGTGCCGACGATCTTGTCCACGTTCGCCGCGATCGTTGCTAGTTGGGCAGAGGTCGTGCCGGCTGCGTTGCCGGTCATGATGATCGAGCGCGCGTAAAGGTCGGCCTCCTTGCTGCCCTGGTAGTAGGCGAGGGTCAGCGTGCCCACCGCAGCCGCAGCGACGGAGAACGGGTTGACCAGCCCGAGCATGTAGCCGCCCATGGCGCGCGCGGCCGGGCCGATGCCGCCGAACATGTCCTTGAGCTGGCCGCCCTGCTGGAGGAAGACCGTGAGCGGGTTCTGGCCGGCCTGCAGGCTCACCGCGATGTCGGTGAACTGCGCCGGCAGGCCGCGCAGGGCGGCGTCGGTCGCCTTGGCCGACATGCCGACACGCTGCAGGGCGGCGGATGCGACGGCCGCGGCCTTGGGGGCCTCCGCTTCCATCGCGCTGAACGCCGTAGCGCCGAGCGAGGTCGTGGGGTTGCCCAGCGGGCGCGAGTAGTTCGTGGCGCCAAGGGACGTGCCGACATTCGACAGATTGGCGACAGCCGCTGTCGTCCTGCGCGTCTGTTCCTCGACCGCGCGCATCTGCGCCAGCCACGGCTCCATCACCTCGGGGCGAACACCCCGCTGGCGCCCAAGCGCCTCGAAGAAGCCCGACGTGCCACGCTGGCCCGCCTCTGCCGCCGCCGTCGCGCGCTGGATGGAGCCAACGATCGATCGCTCGGCCGAGGTGAGCTTCTGGGCTGCAGGTGCCGCAGCGGCGCCGATGGCGTCGACGCCCTTCGCAGCGTCCTGGCCGGCCTTCTTGATCGCCTGAGCGGTGTCGCGGCCGGCTTCCTTGATCTGAGCCAGCCCCTGCTTCGCGCCCTCGGGATTGACCTCGATGCCAAGCTCGACCTTGCGTTTGTCAGTCGTCATGTGGCGCCCAAATGAGAAGAGGCCCCGAAGGGCCTCATGTGGGAGTGTTCAGCCACCGGAGCGCTTCTTGCTCCATGTGGCGGATGTCGGAGAACATTGCCTCGTAGGCGTCGGCCGCAAGGCCCATGCGCTCCATGCGGGCGAAGAGCACCGCGTAATTCAGGCCGAAAGCCGACCCGTCCATGCCGGCGCGGGTCCACTGCGTTCCCAGCTCATCGAAGAGCACGACGGCCGGCCAGTTTTCGGGCCACACGTCCGAGTCTTTCGGCGCGAACAGGTGGCCGATGTCGAATGCGTTGCGTGGCTTCTGCTGGGCCGGCGCGTACAGGGCCGCGACGGCCGCTGTCAGTTTCCCAGGCGGCCCTCGACGGATGCCGCGCGATAGGCCTCGATAATTGCCAGCGAGGCGCCGGGCACCTCGTCGCACAGCTGCTGCGCGGTGGCCGGCGTCAGTTCCTGATCGAGATTCCAACCGTCCAGCACCTGCATCAGGTACTCGCCGCTCTTCTCTATGGTGCGGCCGAGGTAGGCCTCGAGCGAGTGAGCGGCGTCCCCACCGGCAGGCACGGCGCCCTGGCCCAGCGCGTCGATGAACTGGCCGTATTCCTTGACCGTGCGGTACTTGAACAGGCACTCGATCGAGCCCTGGCTGCCGTCGGGCAGCGTCACGGTGACCGTCTTCTTGAAGTTCTTGGGCGCGCTGCCCAGCTTGATGGTGGCCATCTGTTGCTTTCAGGGGAGTGGAAAAAGGCCCGTGCTCGGGTGCGACCCGCGGGCGGAAAGTGGCCGCCCGAAGGCGGCTTCGGGCTCGGCTTACGCCGGGTAGCTGATGGAGCGGCCGAGCAGCGAGAAGCTGGCCGTCACCTGGTTGGCCTGGCCGACGTTGAGTTGCGGGATTTCCGACACGGCGAGGTAGCCGTAGCCGTAGGACGGGCCGGCGCCAGAGAGGATCATCTTGAACGCCACCTTCTTGAGCGAGCGGCTGATTTCCAGCATCGCCTGGTAGTTGGCGTTCGAGGCGTCATGGCCCAGCGTCAGCGTGACGGTCGTCGGGTTGAAGCCCGTGGGCACGTTGATCGCGTTGCGGCGCGCCAGCGGGCTGATCGTCGTCATGCGCGGGTCGCCGCCGCTGGTGGCGATCGTCAGCACCTGCGGGATCTCCTTCCAGTTGTTCACCTTCTGGATGGAGCCGATGCCCGAGCCAGCGGGATACCAGCGCGTGTCGGTGGTGTCGAGGCCCAGGGGCGACAGAGTGCCGGTCGTCAGCTGGTCGGCCATGTAGACGGCGTCGGTCGCGTCTTCCCAGCCGGAGTTGAACAGGAACTCGTCACCGTCGATCAGGCCGTGCGCGGCCGCGCTGAGCACGGACGGGTTGGCGTTTGTCGCGGCCGTGACGGCGACCGCGGCGGCAAGGTCTGCCGAGAAGAGGAATCGGCTGCCTTCGGGAAAAGCGTAGGACATAGGGGTGCCTTTCGAATGGACGAAAAAAAACCGCCGTGTGGCGGTGGTTAACGCCCTCGCGGGCTACGGAAAGGCCTCGCGGGATCGCTCCCGCAGGGCCGGGCTCATGCCCTGGTCAGAACCAGAGCGTGAATTCTTGCTGGGAGCCGTACAGCTCCATGTCGTGGTCGTAGTCGCTGAACGAGGCCGAGACCGGCCGGGCGTTCACCGGCGGCGCGCGCAGGGCCGCTTCGAACTGCTTGATCAGCGCCTTCGCTTCCTTGCGCGTGGTCGCCCACACGTTCACCTGCACCGTCGCACCCTCCTTGCCGGGGTCGTCACCGTTCAGGGGGTTGATGACCGGGCCACCGATCTGCTGGAACGTCCAGTAGGGTTTCGGCGTCGAGGTTGGCGCGACATCGGGAAAGCCGCGCTCGTTGATCGGGTCCAGCGCCGCGAACAGGCGTGCTTCCAGCGTCATGCCGCGTTCCTTTCGTTCAGTCGGCGCCGCAGCTCGGCCTCCACCGCCGCCGTGGCGGCCGGGAACTGGTCGATCGCGCGGCGCACGAACGCGCGCGCAGGCACCTGGATGGGCGCCGGCAGCGTCACGTAATAGGCGTCCTTCTCGGCCTGCGATGCACGCTTGCGCGGCCGCGGGCGGCCGTCCATACCAGGGCGCACCATCGGCCGAATCTTTCCGTCCGCCCCTTGGTAGTAGCGGTAGCGTTGCAGGAAGCCGTGCTCCATCAGGTGGCCGTGCGGTGCCTTCTTGGCGTTCCAGCTGACGTGATACACGGCCGAGCCGTTGACGCTGTCCTTCTCGCTGTAGACCTGGTAGATCGAGTTGAAGAGGTTGCCCGTCTTCCGCCCCATCCCCGACACGTTGAGGCGCACACGGTCGTAGAGCACCTGCGCGCCGGCCTGCGCCGCCGGGCGCACGGCGGACTCGATGTCTTCGCCCAGCTCATCGACGACGTCGTCGAGGCTCGACAGGTCCATCCAGACCGTCTGAGTGTTCCGCTCCGCGTACTTCGCCTGGCGTACTGCCGCCTGGCGGCTGGGTTTCACGCCACCACCTCACAGGGCAGGTTGATTCGGTCGCGGTGCACCTTGTCGGGCAGCACGGCGAGGATCTTGTAGACGATGCCCTCGGCGTCGACTATCCGCATGCCGGCCACCACGCCCGCTCGCTTGCGGATCTGGATGCTGGCCTTCGACAGGCTGGCCGATGCATCGGCGCGGATAGCATCGATGCCCGACTGAAACCGGATGTTGGCCCACGGCTGCGCGACGGTCGTCCACCCCGGGATGGGCTGGCCGATGTCGTCGCGCTCGGTGCCCGGCGCCTGCAGGCTCACCAGCTGGTTCAGGTCGCCGATGCGCATCACACGCCCCAGCTGATGCGGTACGGCGTCAGCATGTACCGCGAGCCATTGGGCACCTGCACCGACGTGGTCCCGGCCTGGACGTCCTGCCGGTTCTCGAACAGGTGGCCGAGGATCAACAGGATGCCGGTCTTGATCGCGTCGTTGACCACGATGCCGCAGCGTGTCTCGGTGGCCACGGCCTGCGCGCGACGGTAGACCATATCGGCCATTTCGATGTCGAGACGGCGCAGCGTGGGGTCGGCGATAGCGCGCGCGGCCTCGAGGGCGGCGGCGTGAGCGTCTGCGGCGGCCTGCAGCTCGTCCGGGACCGTGGCCACGGCGGCGTCGAGGTCGCCCTGGGACGCGTACACGCGCCGATTCAGGAACTCGGCCGCGCGCTCTTCGGCGGCGGCCAGATAGGGGGTCACCTGCTCGTCCGGGTAGTCGGCCTCCAGACGCAGGTGCGCCTTGGCGGTGGGCAGGTCAATGAGGCTCACTTCTTGCCGCCCTTGCCGGTCTTGGCTGCTGCGGGCGCGGCGGCCTCTTCGGCTTCGGCCGGGGCAGCGCCTTGTTCGTCCTCCGTCGGCGCGTCGGGTGCGGGCGCGGCGGCCGGCTTCTTCTTGGCACCGTCCAGACGCTCGGCGCACTGCGCGTCGTCGACCAGGTGCTTCGCCATCTCGGGCGACACACGCATGATGTCGCCGGCCTGGAAGCCGCCGACTAGGGCATTCGCGCCCGACGTGATGAACTTGACTCGTTCCATGTGGTTCTCCTGCAGTTGAGGGAGGGCCGGGGCGCTGGGCCCCGGCGATCTCATCAGGACGCGGGCGGCGTCAGGTCACCACCGCGGGCCGCGGCCGGCACTTCCGTGGCGAGGGCCAGGCGGCGCTCGGCGCGGACGGTCACCAGGTTGGTGGTGAAGTTGTCGCCGTCGGATTCCGACAGCTCGACCACAGCGCCCTGACGCTGGTACAGCGTGTAAGCCTGGGCGAAGTTGGCCACCAGGAAGGTGTCGGCCGCCATGCCCACGGACTGCACCACCGGCACGCCGAACAGGCGGGTCACGCCGTTGGCGTCCACCGACACGCGCACGGTGTTGCTGGTCGTGGTGAACAGCTCGATCTCGATCTGAGCCCAGTCGGCCGGGTTCAGCACGATCGCGGTGGCGGGGTAGCCGGCGGCCCAGAGGTCGGCCAGCACCTTGCGAATCAGCACCAGCTTGGGCAGCGCCGAGCCCAGCGCGCCCGAGAGGTAGCCGTGGGGCGTGTAGTTGCCGGACTTCATCATGCCGCTCATCAGCGCGCCGGTGCCAGCGCCCGTGACCAGCTGCGTCTCGACCTTGCGGTTGACGCCGTAGATCATGCGGGCGTTGATGTAGGCAGCCAGGGCGCGGTTGTCCTGCGACAGCTGCTTCGAGATCTTCACCCAGTGGGCGACGGTCGACACCGGCTGGTTGACCAGCGAGAAGGTGATGGCCGACTCGGGCTTGGCCGCGGCTTCTGCCGTTTCAGCGGCGTTGTTCGTGAAGGAGGCTTCCTTCGTGAACTCGATCGCGTTGCTGTCGGTGGGCACCGAGCTGAGCAGGGCTTCCAGCGTGAGCAGCTGGAAGGCGCCGGGCACCACGCCGGGCTTGCGATCCGGCGCCACCGTGGCATCGGAGCCGGTGATGGTGTTCTTCACCTCGATGCGCGCCTTCTGGGCTTCGCCCTTCTGGAACGCAGCCAGGGTGGCGGCCTTCACGACCTGCGCGCCCCAGCTGTCGTCGGCAGCGGCTTCGGGCTTGAGCAAGCCCTTCTGCTCGAGCTGGGTCAGGCGGTCAGCGAACTCGCGCTGCTGCGTGCCCAGGTTGTCGAGGGCGGTCTTGGTGTCCTGCGACACCTTGCCCAGGGTCTTCATCTCGCCTTCGGCCTTGGTGGCCTGCTCGGCGATCTTGGCCTCGATGCCTTCGAGGGACTTCATGATTGCTTCGGTGGGCATGCGTTTCCTTTCGGGAATGAGAAAGGCCGCCCCGGAGGCGGCCTGAACTGGTTGGCGGAATGCGCGACTACGCAGCGATCTTTCGGATTCGATCCAGGATCAGCTGCTCTGCTTTCGCGTCCACGCCTTCCGGTGCATCCCGCCCCGTGAAGATCGCCTTCGCGCGGGAGACCGTCGCCATGGCCTCCCATTTGCCCAGCCCCGCATCCCGCAGAAGCCGTTCAATGTCTCGCTCCGTCTTGCACTCGGGCAGAAGAGCTTCGAAATCCATCGACTTGACGCTGGCCAGGTCGATACGCGCGTTGCCGTCGGCCGGGAACACCACCGGCGACACTTCCATGAGGCGCGACCACTTGCGGATCGAGCGGCCACCTGCGGGCAGCTCGTCGTAGTCGTCCTTCTTGAGCATGCCGCCGATGCTCAGACCGTCGAGCGTGCCGTGCTTGAGCGCCGCGCGCACGTCGTCCGAGCGCGCCACGCCCGGCGTCAGCTCGCCCTCGACCCACAGGCCGAACTCGTCTTCCTTCGCCACCGTCCACTTGCCGATGGGCAAGTCCCACTGATGGTTGAAGAACATCTTCGGCATGCCGGCGGCCAGCGCCTCGGTAAACGCGCCGCGCAGGATCGTGTCGCCCACCGAGTCACGACCGCCGAACATGGAGGCGTAGCCGGAGAACGTCCCAGCCTCGCCTTCCATCTTGAGGCGCACGTCACTGAGCGAAAGTGTTTTGCGAATCAGCATTGCTGCCACCCTTCGGTTGAATCTTGCCGACCAGCTCGATCGGCACCAGGTTCGCCTGGACGGTGATGACGTCCCCGCCCGGGATCGGCGGGTCGTTCTCCAGCTGGCGCATCTCGTTGCGCGTCTTGAGCCCGTTCTGCGCCTGCTTGGCGTAGATCTCGACCCGGTCCTTGAGGCTCGCGCGCAGCAGGGCGTCCAGACTGAACTCAGCCACCATGCGCGCGCGCTGCCGCGGCGTCATCACGCGCTTGCGCACGGCTTGCTCGATGTTCACGGCCAGCGGCCCGATGGTGAACTTGTGGAAACCGTCGATCACCTGCTCGACGCCACTGCCCCACGTCGTGACGTTGGAGTGGTGCACTAGCACCGGCGGCACATCGAACCACCGGCAGACGCCCTCGACGCCGAAGCGTCGGGTTTCCAGCAGCTGCTGATCCTCCGGGCTGATGCTCAGCTGCTGGTACTTCATGTTCGCCTCGAGCACTGCGAGGCGCGCCGTATTGCCGACGGCCAGCTCGCCGTAGTTCGCGCGCAGCGCATCGCGCTGGCCTGGCTTGAGGTCGGCGTCCACCATCAGCACGCCCGTCGGCTTGCCGGCGTTGCCGAACACCTTCGCCGCCGAGTCCTGCGCCTTCGCCAGCTCATCGGTCGTGGACCGCATGTACTCCAGCTTGGACAGGCCCTGCGTGCCGTTGCCCATGTTCTTGAGGTGCAGCACGTTCTGCTCGGCCAGGATCGCGATGCGCCCATCGATCATGTAGCGGTAAACCATGGAGCCATCCTCCAGCACCCACGGCTCCACCTGGTCGGCCGGCATCGGCCACATCGCAATCGCCTCGCCATCGTCGGCCCGGTCGATCCGCGCATACGCATTGCCGCGCAGGTCGAAGTTCATCATCATGGCCACCCAGAACTCGTAGGGCGTCATGCGAGAGTTGGGCGTCTCGTGCAGCAGCGTGTACAGCCGCGTCTGCCGCGCCAGCGTCTTCTGGCCGTTGATCGTCTCGTAGACGAAGAACGGCAGGCTGGCGATCGTCTTCGCGCGCCGCTCGACGCACGACCACACCGCATCGATCTGCAGCGCCCCGTCGGCATCGACGTTGCGCAGGCCCGGGTTCAGCGCCGACGACGGCACCGTCACCTGCTGGCCGGCATGCTCGCCGAGCGCGCCAGCGAAGCCGAACCAGCGGCCGACCACTCGCCAGATTGCCATCAGGCCACCATCGGGTGCTTGAGCACGTCGTCGAGATCGACGGCGGGCGTGGGATTGAGGGACATCAGCGTCACCGCGTTGAACGTCGCCAGCAGCGGGTCGATCTTGGCCGTGCCGGAGGCTTGCTTCGTGATGATCACTGCGTTGCTCCTGAGTTCGACCTTGGCGTTGCCCACGCACCAGGCCATCAGCGGCCGGCCAGCGTGGATCAGGCCGCCCTCGGCCAGCTTTCGCTCGGTTGTCTTGATGGCGGCGTTCATCTTGCCGCCCTGGCTGATGCCGATGATCTTGTCGGCAGGAATGCCAACATCGGCCAGCGCATCCAGGATGCCGCCCAGCCCCAGCTGGTCGCAGCCGATCATGTCCAGCTTGCCGGACTGGTAGCAGTCGCGAGCGATCTGCGCCAGCTCCAGCAAGTCATCGCCGATGCGCTCGACCAGCGTCAGGTCGCCATCCTTGGCGAAGTCCTTGAACCGGGCCGCCTCTGACTTGCGGCGCTCCATCACCGACGGATGCGCCCAGGCATGCGCCCAGAGATACCAGTCGCGCGTTTCCTTGTGCCGGCCCACGATGGCCAGCCCCAGCAAGTCGTCCAGCCCGCCGCCATCGATGCCCATGTCGAGCACATCGCAGTGCTCGATCAGCCAGGCCACGCTGATGGCCGGCTCCAGACCCTGCGGCTCCCAGTAGTCCGCGCCCGGCCAGCGGTCGGCGCGCAGGTTCAGACCAATCTCGACGTTCAGGTGCTTGGCCATGAATTCCTTCATGGCCTTCTCGCCGCCCTCTTCCGCCTGGCCGTGCAGCTGCTCGATGCGCTCGATGTCCACTGACGCGCCCCAGTTCGGGTTCGTCACGTAGGCGTTGCTCAGATCCTTGTGCGCCCCCGAGTCCAGCATGTGCCGTGGAAACTCGTAGATCACCGGCAGGAACTTGCGGTCCACCTTCTGGCCGTCGCGCACCTTGCGCGCGTAGTCCAGCTTCTCCTTGAACACCCCGGCCGGAGGCTCTTCCGACTGCGTGGTCGCGTACATCACGAAGCCTTCGGGCCGCGATGCGAGCCCGCCGGTGGCCTCCAGCAGCATGTTCGACGCGCGCAGCTTCTTGCCGAACTCGTGCACCTCGTCGACGAACACGAAACTGGCCTTCTTGCCGGTGACGGTTGCCTCGTCGGCCGCCACCACCTTCAACTCGGCGCCCGACTCGCGGTGCGTGATGATCCGCCGGTAGTCCTGCACCTTCAACAGCGCGGCCAGTTCGGGGTCGGCGCCGATGAACGCGCTGATCGGCCCGTAGCTGTTGTTCGCCACCTCGACGGTCGGGCTCAAGATGAGCAACTCGGCCTCGTCGCGCCAGTTCATCATGAGCGCCGTCAGCATGATTGCCGCTGCCGTCGTGCTCTTCGAGTTCTTCTTGCTCACCATGAGGAAGAACTCGTTGATCAGGCGCCGGCCGTCGTCCGGGTTCTCCGCGCCGAAGATCACGCGCACCAGGTCGCGCAGCCACGGGCGCGCCACCTGCCCGATCGTGGGGTGGCCGGCCACGTCCGTGAGGATCAGGCTGCCACAGATGCGCCACGCCTCGTCAGCCACCTCCGGGAACAGCGGCGGGCAGACGATCAGGCTTTCCTGCCGGACGATCCGCTGCTCCCAATCGGGGCATGCCGTGCTCCACTCCATCCCCTGCCTCAGACCTTCGACCCGCCAGACGCCACCAGGCGCGGCGGCGCGCGGCGGCTGAACTTTCCGGTCGCGGCGGCTTCCTTCGCCTTCTCGTTCGCCTCGGCCTTCTTGCTGACCTCGCCCTTCTTGGCGTGCACATAGGGAGCGGCCAGCTGCGCGGCCTGCAGCCGCACCCGCTTGTCCTCGGCCGGGTCGCGCATCACCTCGAGCAGGTAGTCCAGCGGCGTCAGCGCCGACAGGTCGGGCGCGGGCGACGTCTCTGCCGGCTTCTCCTGGCCGAACGGCCACGTCGGATCCGTCTTGAAACCCTCGGCATCGACTGCGGCCGCAGGGATCGCCTGCCCCTTGGTCTTCTTCACCGTGACGGGGTTCTTTCTCGGTCGGCCGGCCCCTGGCCGTGCACCTCCGCGTGGCATGGCGCACCCCTTATATGAATGTTTGAATATGACCGCGACCCTTTGCCGTTTTCATACGGCCCGGGTTTTGGTGCGCGTGGGGAACCGGGCGGTTACGGCGTCCGACGACCTGTCGACTTCCGACCCTCCTACCCCTCTGGGTCGCATCAGGATCACGCCAGAGCCACGATCTCGGCTCTGTCTACCCTGCGCTCACCACTGAATCTCAGCCCCTTGCGCGGGCCGCCGCTTCTGCCGCAGTCTTCAGCCTGTGGCAAGGCTCGCTGCACAGCGGCTGCAGGTTGCTCTCGTCGTTCGATCCACCCTGCTCGCGCGGGATGACGTGGTCGATGTGGTCTCGGTTGCTGACCCATGGCTTGCCACACTTGGCACAGCGATAGCGGTAGCGTTCTGCCACCCGCTGGCGCTTGGCCATCCAGGCGTCACCACGCTCCATCGGCGTGGCCCCTGCCTTCGTGTCCAGTGCCCTGACCTGGCTGGTCTTGAGCATGGACAGGCGAGGCTTGAGCGTCTGGAGCCTGGGCATCCGGTTCCTTCGAAGGGTTCGCCCATTCGGCTACGCCCCACACTGCGGGCGCTGGGCGATGCGTTCACTGTCACCTGATGATGCGGCGCCACAGTACGCGCCGGGAGGACCCGCCGCCAAGCGGACCATGTCAGGCTCATGGGTTGGAAGGATTCGAGGGGGCCGGTGCTGATCTCCGGCGTTGCGGGGATTGATCCCGCTGCCCGGTGGCTCAATGACCACGCGCGGAGACAGGGGCGCATCAGCCTGCGCATTCACCCTCGAGTCTGCGAACTCTGAGACCTGCTTTTTTGGCGACCGAAGTCTTTCCGGCAGGTCTGCGAATCCGCAGGCTCGAGGACAAACGAAAAAGCCCGCGACTCGGCGGGCTTGGGATCTTTCAGGGCGCACCCCTCCATCGAGGGTTGGGCCGCTATTATTTTTTCCGGCTCACCCGGAATTTGTACAGACGGGCGGACTGTAGCACAAGGAAACGGGCAGCATCAAGGGGTTTTCATCCAGTGACGCGCAGCCGGCCGGCCATGCCCTCGCTGGTGAAGTGGCGCACGGCGTCGAGGTGGGCGCCGTCGATCCGCTCCCAAGCCACTGCCCAGCCGCGCCACAGGAACTGCACCAGCACGCCCGCCTCGCTGTCCCGCGAGTTGCCGATGCGGATGGCGTCGTAGCGCAGCCAGGTCACGCCCCGCTCACGCTCCACGGGGTTGTAGTCCTGGCTGTCGGTCCAGGACCCTGTCCGCAGGTAGACCTGCACCGGGCGGGCAATCTCCACGCTACTTCCCCGCATCCTCGACCGCGCGCTTGAGGTCGAGGTAGCCAGCCAGGTGGCGCATGGCCTCGGGCCCAGCGATGGCGGCGGCGCGCTCGATCTTGGCCGCCAGCCACCGGGCCAGCTCCCGCTCGGCGACGCGGAACTGGCGTTCGAACTCCACCTTGCCGGTGCCGCGGCATTCCTTGCAGTCGGCCGTCCCGAGCGTGCGGGTGCCGGGAATGAGCCGCCGGCCGTGGCCGCCGCAGGCCTTGCAGGTGCCATGACGGAACCAGGCGAGGCAGGCTTGGGCCATCGCGCGGGCGCGGGCGCGATCCAGGCGGACATTCATCGTCCGGGCCTGCTTCCATGCGTCTTCGGCCAGCACGGCGACGATCTCCTTGGCGGCGCGGTTGTCGCCCTGCAGCAGGCGCTGCAGCGGGACCGCCGAGGGCTCGGGTGTGATGGCCTGGCCGTTCACGCCCCGGCCGGACTCCAGCGCCTGCGCCGCGAGCCCCATGCCGCCGAGCACGTCGCTGTCGGATCGCGTGGTGCGGCCCTCCACCGACAGGTTGCTGGACCGGATGGCCGATGCATATCGCTCGACGACGGAATTGCTCATCAGATCGGCTCCAGGTGGATCGTGACACCCGTTGTCAGGTACTCATTGCGGTCGGCGTCGATATGCGCCACTACCGCCGTCTTCAGCGTGATGTGCATGGGGCACAGCCCCGTGTCACGCTGCAGGCGCAGCAGTACTTCCTGAATTTCCGCCTCTGCAGCAGCCCGCGCCAGCATCGCACCGGCAACGGTGATGTTGGATCGAGCGGTTTGAAGTTCTTTGGTCATTTGATACCCCACAGGTCAAGAATTTGGTTTACGGCAGCCAGCGTCAGCGTGAGTGCTGCGTGCAACAAGGTGCCGACCAATGCGAACGGGAAGAAGATCACCAGCACCAGCGTGACGGCGATGCATCCGGAAATGCGCATGCGGCGGCGGTTCATCGGCACACCTCCACGGTGACGGTCGGCCAGCGCGGGCCGCGCGCGTGGTGGCGGCGCTTCACCGCACGCACGCTCGAGCCGCCCGTACCCCGGCGCACGCGCGGCACCTCGGCCATCAGCTCCTTGGCCAGCCAGACGGGGATGACGAAGTACGCGGGCTGCGGGATCGCCCGGGCCGCGTCTGCAGCAGTGATGGACGCGCGCGTCGTGCGCATCATCTCGATGGTGAGACCGCTCATGAGGGGATCGCCTTCGGCTTCATGGCCAATGCGCGCTGTTGGGCGGCCTCCGCGTTCTTGAGCTGGCGGCGAGCTTTCTGCACGTCCTCCAGCCGATCAGCCAGGATTCGCGCATGCGCCTCTTCCCAGGTTGCATGCGCTGTCCGACTGACCATGTAGAAGTCTGGCGCGCGCTTCTCGTAGCCATTGAGGGCGCGATGGCTGATCGTGTTCAGGCCACGACGGGTGATGAAGAACTTCTCAGCCATTGCTCACCCCCTGAGAGACCGACGGATTGCACGCCGGGCAGTTGCGGCTCCAGTGGCGGCCCGGATGATCATCGTGAGCCACTTCGTCTGCCTCGGCGGTTGTGCGTTCGGACAGCGCCTCGGCCATGTCCTTGAGGAACTCGGGCGACCCGGCCGCAGGCGTCACTCCGTCGATGGCCGCCGCCTCCCAGCCCTTGCGAAACGCCACACGCGCATTGCCGTCGATCGCGGCGTCGATCTCATCCAGTCCGCCGGGCCAGGCGTTGTCGTAGGCGCACAATTCCTTCGCCGCCGCCTCAATGCTCACGCGCACGGTCTGACCCCACTTGTTGGTGTAGACCACCGGCAGCGCGGGCGTGCTGGGCGCGAACCATCCCGCGATGCTCTTTGTCGGCATGCCGCCGGCCATCACCCGCCAGAGGTCGCGCATGTAGTCCGGCCACGGGTATTCGGAACCCAGCGTCACTGCCTGCGCGTAACCCACGGCTCGCTCGATGTTCTCGGCGCTGGGCTCGACCACGCCCGCCGGCACGAATCCCCACTGCGTCGCCAGGCGCTTCTGGGTGGACTTGCAGGAGAGGTTCTCGCCCTGGGTGAACTCGGGCTCGGTGTGGTGGCGCTGGCCAAGGATGCGCACGCCCGGCGCGAAATCGTGCACGTTGCCGATGTGCACAGGCATGACCCCGCTGCGCATCTCCTGCAGCATGGTCGGGAAGATCGTCTGGCCGTTCTGCTCCAGGAATGCCAGCTCGTCGTGGTTGATCTCGATGATGGTGCGGGTGCTCATGGTCAGGTTTCCTCAGGCGGTTTCGGCCTTCAGCTTCGCCACCACTGCGGCGGCGGCCTCGGCTCGTTGCTGGGCGGTGGCTGCGTGGCGTTCGGCGATCCCGATGCGCTCGCGCCGGTTCGCCTCCTTGACGGCCTCGGCACTCATGAGGCCCAGCTCGCATAGCTGTTCGGGCGCCAGGTAGCTTTCGAGCGCGTGCTCGTGCGAGGCGAAGGCCGTGAGGTAGCCACCGTCAGCGTCGGCCTCCGCCTGCAGCACGATGAACGCGCCGTCGGTGAACAGCAGCAGCACATCGCCACGGCGCAGGTTCTGCTCGAACACCGCGCGAATCGAGCGGCCCGCCATCTGGTTGATCATGGTCAGGTGTTTGAAGCCGGAGCCGTCCTCGGGCTCGGGCGACAGCGCATCGCGCAGGTCGCGCAGCAGCGCCGGGGGCAAGTGACTGCGGCTGCAGGTCTGGCGCAGGCCCTCGCACTCATCGAGGACTCGGCCGATCAGGCTGTAGGGGTCTTTCGTCATGTTGTCCTCGTCAGAATCCTGGCGTCTTGCGATGCGGGTAGTTGGGGAAGAAAAGCGGCTCGTCGCCAGCCTCGGCAACGAACTGCTGGGCGTCACGGTGGAACCAGAGCTGGATCGACGGCTCACCGTCGGCCGAGCCCTCGTAGTTGCGCTGCTTGCGGCAGAGGACGAACTGGTCCGCTTCATTGCGGCGAACCGAGTCCTTGCCCTTGGCCTTGATGTCGTCTTCCTTGCCCTTGTTGCGGAAGACCAAGAACATGTTGTCCACCTGGTCGGTGATCGCGCCGGAGCCCTTGGTGTCGTGCTTGTCCGGCGTCTCCGTTTCCTTCGACGGCTTCTTTAGGTGGTGCACCACATGGACGTGGCAGGCGTAATCCAGCGCAATGGCATTCATCGACGCGATGAACCGCTTCTGGCCGTTGAAATCGTCCTCGTCTGGCACGCACTTCGCCAGGTTGTCGATGACGATGTGGTTGATGCCCAACTCCTTCGCGCAGTAGCGGGTCATGCCGATGACCTGATCGCGGTCGGCGGTGCCCATCTGGTCGTACAGCCACAGGCGCTTGTCTGTCCAGCCGACGAACTCGTCGTAGAGCTTCTCGAGTTCGGCTATGCCGTCGTCACCTTGGAATTCGGGGCTGAACGGGTTGAGACCACAGAACATGCGCGCCATGCGCTGCAGCGTGGTCTCGGGCTTCATCTCGAAGCTCGCCATGCACACGCGCTCGCCCTGCCCCATCAGCGACAAGGTGACCTCGCTGACGACCAAACTCTTTCCGTGGCCGTTCTGGCCAGCCCACAGCGTGACCTCGCCCGGCCTGAACTCGAAGTTCTCGTTGACCTTCGGCCAGGGCAGGAACACGCGGCGCTCGTTGCGCTTCGAGCGCAGGCGGGCCTTCAGCGCCTCCAGCCACGCTGACGCCGGCCGCACCTTCGTCTGCGCATCGGTTTCCTCGAGGTAGGCCGAGAAGTCCATGTTGTCGGGGAAGATCTCAGCCATGCCAGACTTCCGCCCAGCCGTGCTGGTCCCACGCCTCGCGGGTCGGGTCGACCACACCGGCACCGACGGCCTGCGCACCGTGGGCCTTCGCGGCCTCGAACAGGGCGCGGGCGCGCTGCTCATCGTGGCTGGTGATGCTCACGCGCAGGCCCACCAGGAACCGCAGGTCCAGCGTCTGGATGCGGTCGCCCGCCACCGACACCGTCGCGTGATCGCCGTGCTTCGCCCAGTCGGTCGGGCACAGCCAGTCGTTGATGAACACGAAGCTCGGGCGCTTCCCGGCCCGGCGCATCTCGATGATCGGAAGGTGGCCGCGCATCAGATCGCCCCCGGGAACAACACGCTGGTCGAAGCTCGGGCGCTTCCCGGCAGCTCGGCACCGTCCCACTTCTGGCCGTTGAGGTAGACGATGGGCCCCTCGACGTAGTTGCCGTTGTCGTGTGCCCAGTCGGTATGCCGCAGCTTGCCCTCGACGTGGGCCAAGATGGTGTCGGCGTGCGCCTCCAGCCCATCGCGCACCCAGACGGCGGCGCACTTGCTGCGGCCCTCTTTCCGCTTGCCAGGGGGCCACACCGTCCAGAACCGGGTGAACCCCGGCGGTTCTTCCGCCGGTTGCTTGGCAGCCCTCCGCCGCACCCCCTTGGGGGCTGGGGGGTGGAGGGATTCAGGATTCAGTAAGAGGGATTCAGGATTCAGGGTGTTATCGCCCTGTTCCTTAACTGTTGGGGCACCGGCCTCAGCCTGCTGCTGCTCCTGTCCTTTAACTGTTAAGACACCGGATGCCGCACCATCTGCATTGCCGGACTTAACTGTTGCCACATAGGGTTCGAGTACGAACTCTCCCGTTGCGTAACCGTTCTTGCCCCGGGTGTGGACGGTCAGCATCCCCACCTGGTCCGGCAATTCGCTGTCCTTTTCGGTGCCGTGCGGCTGCTGGTGCTTCGTGAAGTTGACGATCTGGATGATCGACACGCCGGCCACCTGGTAGCGAACGATGAAGTCCCACTTCTCCAGTTCGTCGAGCAGGGGAGCCACGTCGATCGTGTCGAAGGGGAAAATCTCGCCCTTGATGCGCTTGGGCCGGTTCTCGAGCCTGCCCTCGCGGTCGGCCAGGGTCCACAGCCCGGAGAACAGCAGGCGAGCTGGGTAGTCGCATTCGGCCAGGTCTTCGTTCTTGAAGAACCCCGGCTTGAGGTTTCGTGCGCGCGCCATCAGGACCCCTGCTCCTTTGCCTCGCGCTTCGCGGCGCGCAGTGCGCGAATGACGCGCTCGACGTTTTGCGGGGCGATCAGCACGATGTCGGGGTCGTCCATGCCGCTCTGTTGGCGGATGGCCACGGCATCACCGTCCGGGTGGACGTACACCTCGATGGCGTCCTGTTGGGGTACGGCGACGATTTTCATGCGACAGCCCTCACGCTCACGCGGCCGGCGGCGCGCTCGATCCGCTCGGCGAGCGCCGACTGGGCGCGCACCGCTTCGATGAACTGGCGCTGCAGCTCGGCGACTTCGTCCTTGGGCTCGACCGGCGTGGGCGTGGTGTAGCCCAGGTCGGTGGCTATGAACTCGATGCCGGCGTGGTAGCCGCGGGCACGGGCCATGCGCAATACCAGCAGGACCTGCTCGGGCGACAGCTTCGCCGGGCGCTCTTCGTTGAGGCAGTCCAGCAGCGCACGCTGGGCGCTATCCGGGGCTTTCTCGGGCCACAGCAGCGGGCCCACCTGCTTGGAGCCGCCGCACGCCTTCACGCAGGCGATCAGAACGTCGTTGAAGGATTCCATTTCTTACCTCTTCCGACCCGCGCCGAATTCTTCGGAACGCTTCGCAAAGCTTTTTTCAGTGAAAAAAAGGACGATTCCGTCCACCATGAAAACGACACGCCAACCCATCCGCCGGGCCAGCAGGCCCACCGTCCACAGCAGCCACCACTCGCGGGTGGTGAGCAACGTCTTGCCCGACACCGGCGGGCGCGAGTTGTTCACGCGCACGACGTGCCTGGACATGCAATGGGTCGGGGATGAGCTGCGGGTCGACTTCCGCATGAAGGAAACGCGGCTTGCGGTGCCCGTTGGCGCGAGCACCAGCGCATTGGTAGCTGGGGACATGATTGGTAGGGGATCAGGCAGGTGAGGCGGCCAATGCCGCAGATCGCTTCTCTGCCAGCAGCGAACGCAGCGCCTGCCCGAGAGAGTCGCGGGGGTCTTTGGATTTGCCGGTGGCGAGGTCGCTCACAGTCACTTGACCGCACTTACAGGCGCGGGCGATTTGCGCCTGGCTCATGCGGTGTTCGTTCTGGAGCTCTGCGATGATTGATGTCCAGTCCATCCCCGCAGAATATCGGCATACCGATTATTTGGCAAGCGGAAAGCCGATTGATTGGCGGCGTACCCTATCGGTTATGCGATCAATCCGCTCAGATTTCGGCCAGCGCCTCCACGACGCACGCCTCATTGCGCGTTTGTCACAAGCAGAGCTGGCGAAGAAGGTTGGAATGTCCCAGAGTTCGCTGGCGGAGCTTGAGACTCGCGGAAAGGGATCCGCGCGCACCCCCGCGCTGGCAGACGCGCTCGGCGTGCGCGCATCGTGGTTGGCAGACGGCACTGGCCAATCCCACGGACCAAACATTGAGCCCGGCCCCGAGATGCGAGGTCTTGTGCCGCTGATTTCCTGGGTGGCTGCCGGCGATTGGAATGAAGCCTCTGATCCGCTATTGCCAGGCGACGGTGACGACTGGCTGGCATGTCCGAAGCGGCACAGTGCGCGAGCTTTTGCCTTGAGGGTCCGCGGCGACAGCATGACCGCGCCACTTGGAAATCTGCGGACCTATCCAGAGGGCTCCATCATCTTCGTCGACCCGGAGCGACGCATGCCCGTGAACGGTGATCGGATCGTGGCAAAACTTGCCGGATCCGATGAGGTCACCTTCAAGGTCTACAAGAACGAGGATGGTCGCCAGTGGCTTCAGCCATTGAACCCGTCACACCAGCCGATACGCGATGAATTCCGCGTCGTTGGCACTGTCATCGGCAAGTGGGAGGACGAATGATGCGCGTGAGGCTTGTGGCTACAGCCGCTCTGCTGGCGTCTTTGCTGGCAGGTGCGCATGCGACCGAAGCAGCCCCGACCGTTTTCGGGATACCGCTGGGTGGACCGTTGTCATTCGCCGTGCAGACCTGTCCGAAGAAGTCAGAGACGACAAATCGCCTCTGCTGGATCGAGAGAAGGTACACATCAGGGCAGACGGTGCTTGGATCTGTCGAGTTGCCAGACAGCGCTCTACCGACTTGGGCAGTCCATGGGACGTGGGAGGCGACGATCCATGCCAACAGGCGGTTAGATCGGCTGCGCTTCCAGTCCGTTTCAGGCGATTCATGGGGCTCGATGCGCGCTTCTCTTGGAGCACGCTTCGGCCGCCCCGAGGCGACCATTGATGTGCCTGATGGAAGGAGCGCACGCTGGAGTGCCGAAGGCATGCACGTCGAACTCTTATGCCTCACACGCTCGCAAACTTGCTCGGTGGAGTTCGAATCTGCTGCCCACTATTCCGCACGGATGCAGGCGGTGGAAGATCGAAAGCGTCGAGAGGCGCAGCGCCCCAGGACGCCCTGAAAATCGGTTGGCTGATTAATTAATCGGAAAACCGCTTGCGCTTTTAAGCGGAATACCGATAATCTCTCCACGCGCCCGATCCCCGGGCCTGGAGAGATCCTTGAACCCAGCTACCGAACCCGCCAGCGTCGCGCCAACGACGCCCCGGCACACCCCGAGCGCCTGCGCCGCCATCGACCTGCGAATCGGCCAGCACGTCCGTCACACTGAATTTCGGGGCCAGCGCGTCACGGGCGTGGTGATCGGCCTCTCGCTCGGCGAGAGTCGTGAGCTGATGGCCGACGTCGTTCTGCATCAGCCGATCATCATTCCGGCTTCGGCAGATGGCCGGTGGGCAGAAACCAGCGTCCACCGCCAATACGTCCCCGTGGTCGAGTTGTCGCCCTATGACGAGCGCGACGATCTGATCGCAGACCTGCTCAAGGCCTGCGAGGGCCTGCTGTCCGTAGCAGAGACGGGCATCACCAGCCTGGGCGCGATCCGCGCGGGCCGAGAGGTCATCGCGAAGGCCAAGGGGGCTGTGCAGTGATTCGCTCGACCCTACCCGATCATGCGCGCCAGGCGCTGCAGCGCGGACTCCCGAACGAACACAGGCTCGGCGCCGGCTTCGGTCCTGGCGCGCAACGTCGCGTTGAGCGCGGGCACCGCCAGCGCATCGATCCCCGTGGGGGCATCGCCGCGCACTCGCGCCAGCTCACGCCGGAGTTCGGCCGTCGAGAGGTCTGCGGCCTTCGCCTCAAGCTCCAGATAGGCGCACTTCGCTCGCCGGTGGCGCTCCGCCTTGATCGCGGGCTGCACCAGCAGGGACACGGCTGCAGCAAGGGCCAGCCCTATTCCAGCGGCAGTCGTCCAGTCGGCCCGGCTTTGCAGCACGGAGAACGCAGCGGCGCTGCCGCCGACAAGCTGGACCGCGTTGGAAACGAAGTCCACACGCGCATAGAAGCGTTCACACAGCAGGTTGAACCAGTAGCCGTAGGACAGGCCGCTGGTCAGTTCGTGTCGCTCTGCCTCATCCCGGGGAGATGCATCGGTCATCACTCTGGACTCCATTTCGTTGTGCCGGCGGCGCAGGAGCGGGAGCCGGCGGGGGATTGGGGATGCGCATCGGAGGAACTTGAGTCTTCACGTCGCGCGGATCAATCGTTGTCATGGGAGGCCCCCGGGGGTGAGTGTGAAAGGGTAGGACTTTTCACTATAGCCGCCGGTGGGCTGCCCACCAATATCGGGAGGGCCGTTCAATGAGCGCGGCCAAAGACTTCGTCCTGGCCAGCGCCATCGGCATTGGCCTCGCCCTCGCTCTGATGAAGTGGTGGGCAGCATGAGCGCGCTCACACTCACCGGCAACGAGTCCGCCGACCAGCTGATCAAGCAGATGGTGTGGCTGCGGTTCGTCGCGCGCAACACGGTCCACGCTCGCGGGATCCTGCGCAAAGCCATCGACAGCCACAAAAACCTTGAGCCCAGCGAGAAGTTGATTCGGGCGCGTGAGGTTGACCTGGAGCTGCGCTTCGCGGAGATCGAGATCGGCCGCTATGCCTTCGTCCTGGCTGACGCACTTGATGGCAAGGCATCTCGCGACGCCATCTTCGACGCACTCAATGTGAACGCGGCGGACCGCCGGTCGGCCGAAGTTCGAGAGCACGGCGAGAAGACCTCTCACCTGATCTGGGTGCTCAACCTCGAAAACTCGGCGACCACCAGCGACGACATCGAGATCAGGCCGCTGAACTGGTGCTGCACCATGGCCTTCATGCACGAGAAGAAGACGAACGCCAAGCTTGATCGCGCCACGCACGAACAGGTCAACGCCCTCTTCGGCGGTGCCTTCGGCGAGTTCCGCGAGCGCAGCCCGCTCGAGCGCATGGGGGTGCCGCGATGAGTGCGATCGTTCTCACGGTGCACAAGGGCGAGTCCCGCGTCGACTCGCGCGTGATGGCGGGCGAGCTGCGCAACAACCACCGCCCTGTCATGGCGCTGATCGACAAGTACCTCTCGCGCTTCGAGCGGTTTGGAAAGGTGATTTTTCAAAAAGCACCTTCGACCGGAAGCCGCACCGGCCAGCGGGAGCGTTACGCCCTGCTCAACGAGAACCAGAGCTACTTTCTGCTCTCACTGTCCCGCAATTCGGACCACATCGTTGACCTGAAAGCGAACCTCGTCCAGGCATTCGCGCAGGCCCGCGCCGGCGAGGCGGTGGCCGCGATGGAGTACCTGCCCGGCTACCACCAGCTGCACGATCGCGTGCACGAGCTGGCCGCCGAAAGCGAGAACGAGAGGTTCGTTCACATGAACCTGAACAAGCTCGTCAACAAGACGGTGGGCATCGGCCCGGGTCGGCGGCAGACCGTCGCCAGCTCGACCAAGTCAGCAATCGTCGTAGCGCAGAACCTGGCCGTGCAGGCCATGGCAGCGGCCAACGACCACCACGACGGCTACGACGCGGCCAAGAAGGCGCTGGGCAAGCTGCAGGTGCTGCTGCTGGAGGGCGCGAAGTGACGCGGTCAGTCTTTGGAGCGCAGCCGGCGGCGCGTCTCGGCGCTGCTCGATCTGGATGGGTTGGGCGCGGGGGCAGGCGTGTCGTCCTCCAGTCGGACACGCGGCCGGCGCGGGGCCGCCGGGGCTGGGGGCTGTCCCCGCCGCTTTTCGGCTTCATCCTGCGCCAGCACTGCCTTCAGGAAGGCGATGATTTCCTTCGACATCTCGGCGGTCTGCTGGGCATCGCCGGCCTCGGAGGCGACGGCCGTCTTGCGCATCATCTCCACCAGTTGGGCGGTGGGCTCGTGTGTAGTCTGGAACAGGCCCGCCATGCTGATGACGAATTGGCGCATGACGCTGAGCATGCCCTTCTGCGCCTCCAGCTCGCTGTTGGTTGCTGCCAAGCGAGCGGCAAGCGAGTTGATCTCCTTCTCCAGGTAGCCGGTGGCAACCGCAATGTCCGCCTCCCGCTGGGACTTGATCAAGTCGCTTGTGGCTTTCAGCGCATTGAGCTCGGCCCGCAGCGCCTCCATCTCCTGGTCCTTGGCAAGACCCTCGCGGATGAGACGCGCCGAGATGGCGCTGCTGGTTCTCGCCTCTGTGGTCCGCTTGTCAAGCGCATTGGCCAAATCGTAGGACTGGAGCACCCGATAAGCGATTTCGGCGCTCAGCGAGCGCCCGCTCTCCGCTGCGCTCGACTGCACGCGGTCTTTCAGATCCGCGGGAATCCGAATGTTGGTCTGGATGTCTTCACTGGCCATCTGCAGATTATCAAGCAAAGTGCTTGCACGACGCCAAGCACTTCGCTACATTAACGGCAAGCGAAGTGCTACATGAAAGGAAAAACCATGGCACGCAGCGATGAGCAGACGAATGTGCGTCTGCCGAAGGATCTCAAGGACTGGCTGGTAGCGCAGGCTGAACTGCAGCGCCGCAGCTTGACCAGCGAGATCGTGATGCGACTGGAAGAGTCGCGAAAGCTCACAGAGGCCGCGCCCCAAAAGGCGAAGCCCTGATCGCGCCAACGATCAGGGCCTCTGTGAAAACCCCCAGCTACCAACTGAAAGGTCGTTCGAAGTGAATGCTACCACCATTGATGCCCCGCGTGCAAAGGCTGCCGCGAAGCGCACGCGCCCGGCCCAGGCTCAACCGGCCGTCGTCGCGGTCAACCACGCAAGCCTTTTCGGCTCCCTCTTCGAAGTGATCGAAGCCGCCTGGGCCATCGACGACACGGCCTATCCGACCGACGCCTGCATCCTGCTCAAGATGGCGAAGGACATTGCACACGACAGCCGGAGCATGGGCCTCGACGAGATCGGCGTGCGGTCTGCGGCCTACGACATCGCCGCGCTGCTCAAGGCGGTCACATCGATGCCCGACCAGTCGCGCAACGGCATGCTGGAGCCAGCCTACCCCTTGCTCGCAATCTTGGCCGATGACCCAGACGTGATGACCCGCAGCCCCGGGGCCCACCAAGTGATGGCGGCCAGTTCGGACTGCACGGACCTGCAGCAAGAAGCCCTCTGGGAAATCGACGGTCTCTGCGACATGTCCATCGCCTTCGAAAAGACCGTGTCGAACGAAGATTCCAGCGCGCGGACGAGCGCTTTGCGACGGATCAAGTTTCTCGCCGGCGTGGCCACCTACTGCCACACGCACATCACAGGCGAGGCGGCGGATGTCGGCGCTCCGGCGATCGATGAAATGCGCCACCGTGTGAGCGGTTACTACTGATCGGGAGAACACACATGGCACGCCCTACCCTCCCCCGCGCCCTGGTGGTTGACCGCACCACCCCCATGCAAAGCGGTGGCGATGTCACCGCCGATCTGCTGCTCGAAGCAACGCTTCGAATTTCTCAGGCTGCCGAGCGCATCATCGAGCGAGCCGAAGAAACTCCCGACCTGATCGATGTCGTCGCGTTGGCAAGCTACATCGGCGACGTGAACGACAAGTTCATGAGCTACTTTGACCGCGGTGGCGATAGGTTCCCGCTGTTCGAACTGGCGCACACGATCTTTCCGCGCTTCGATCACGCCGAGGAAGCGCTGAACGGCTTCCTGGTCAACGCCGCGGAAGCGGACGCAGCAAAGGTCGAGGGCGCGTCTGCCAGCGCCCGAGAGATCATCGCCAATAGGTTCGACAAGGTCGAGCCCGTGGCCGCAGCAACGATTCGCACCCTGCGCGCCAAGGCGCGGCAACTCTCCGACCTTCCGCTCATCGTTGACCATGGCGAAGTTCAAACGGTGCTCGACCACGCCGTGGACTTGCTCGACGATGCCGCCAACGCGTCTGTTGAGATCGCTCCGACATTGCTGCTCAACGCCTGCGCTTTCATCATTGCATCGCAGGCGCTTATGGCATCCATTGCCAACGGAGACGACGACCAGGCGAGCGGATCGCGCGCGGCGGCGCTGATGCTCAGCGACCTTCATCAGGAGGTCAACACGCTGCACAACGAGATCGACCGACTCGAGATCGACCGCTCGCAGCGTGCGGCCGCGGCGATGAAGCCCGCCGCGCAGCCCGCAAGCCAGCGCGAGGCGGTGGCAGCATGAAGGTCACCGACTACCGGCCTGCCGCCGGCTCGCTGGCGGCCAGCGTGGTGGGCTACTTCGCCCTTCACACGCGCGCGGCGCTGTCCATCGACGACGTGCTCGAGAAGTTCGGCAACCCGGCCAGCGGCCAGAACGTCCACGATCAACTCGCGCTGGCCTGGGACCATGATCTGATCGCCTGGGACGACAAGGCCAAGGTGTACCGCAAGGGCAAGGCCACCAGCGCGCCCCTACCGCGTGAAGTGCCGGAGACCAAAGGCCGGCCGCACCAGCTGTCGGCCGTGGCTCAAGCGCCCAGCGCCGCGAGCCTGCTGGCAGAGGGATGGAAGTTCGAGGATGACGCCGATGAAACTCCGACGCTGGACGAAGGACGAGGACGCGATGCTGGGCCTGCTGGTGGGGACGCACACCCTGCAGCGGATGGCCGAGATGCTGGATCGGACGGTGTCGGCGGTGGACGAGCGGCTGCGCAAGGTTCATCCCGGCAGCCGGCCACGCGAGAAGACGCCGCAGCACTTCCGGCCAGCGCCGATCGGCACGCAGTCGATGCGGCGGGACGGGCTGATGCAGAAGGTCAGCGAGACACCGGGCAAGCGGTGGAAGCTGGTCTGCGTGATCGAGTGGGAGACGCTGCACGGCCCGGTGCCGCCCGGCCACAAGCTGGTGCGCAAGGACCGGACGAAGCCGCCAACGGTGGACAACCTGCAGTTGGGCACCAACGCGACGCTGGGCAAGGGCCTGGCCGAGCAGATGGCGAAGACCGATCCGGAGCTGCGCGAACTGCACCTGATCAAGCGGTCGATCAACAACGCGGTCAAGCGGCTGGAGAAAGCGGAATCGCTGTAGTCCGCCGCCACCTGCTGGACACGCTGGCCGACCTGCGCAATCCCGACAAGCCCATGGACATCGGCCGCGCGAAGGCCGTGGCCGAGGTGGCCACCGTCCTGGTGAACTCGGCTAAGGTCGAGGTCGACTACATCCGCGCAACGCGCCAGCGAAGCGGGCAGTTCTTCGGCGCGCCCGCCCTCACCTCGGAGGAAAGCCAGTGAACGAAGCGTATCGAAGCGAGCGCCGCGCAAAGGGGCGCCTCAACGAGATGATGTTCGATTACCCGACGCTCGACGAAGCCATCCTGCGCGCCCGCCTGGCTGGCCGGCACGGGATGAAGGCCGAGGCGGCAGAGCCAGAGACCGAAGATGGCTGGTTCTCGGTGGGCGAGTGCGTCCAGATCATGGCCGCGTTCGAAGAGGGTCAGCAGGCTCGGGCGACAGGTGCGCGGTGCCACTGCCCCATGTGCCAGATCCCGACCGACAAGCTCCGCACCAACGAACTGCAGCGGTGGAGCTATGCGGACCGCCGGCGCAAGGAGCTGGGCGGTCAGGGCCTGGATTCCGACGAGATCGAGCGGCGCATTGCCAACGAGATCGACAAGGGGATGGCGCGATGAGTAGCCGCTGGGTCACCGTCGGCAAGGCGGCAGAGATGACGGGCCTGCCCGAGTCGTTCTTCAACGAGCGCACCGGCAGGTCGGGCGTGTGGCCGGAGGGCCGCGTGTGGAAGTGGTTTGAGGGCCGCAAGCTCATCGACAGCGTGGCGCTCGACGAGTTCATCGACGAACGCACCAGCGCGCCCAGCACGCGCGGCCGTCGGCCGGCAGCAGCACCATGCCCGGCGTGATCATCCGCGCGAAGCACCTGCAGGTCGACCTGCGGGCGCACGGGTTCGGCCGCGAGCGCCTGGAGCTTATGCCCACGCCCGCCAACATCCGGTACGCCGAAGGTCTGCGGCTGGAGATCCTGGGCAAGATCGAGCGCGGCACGTTCGCGCTGGCCGACTACTTCCCCGACAGCCCGCGCGTGAAGAAAGACGCGCCAAGCATGACGATGGGCGAGCTGTTCGCCGAGTGGCTGGGCGTGAAGCGCAACGACGTGCAGCACAGCACTGCGGGTCATTACCAGCAGTCGCTGGACAGCTACCACTTCGACGAGGTGCGCAAGATGCGCGCAGCGCAGTTCGGGTATCGCGAGCTGAAGAAGCTGCTGGCCGCGCTGCCGCAGAACGCGAAGACCTTCAACAACGTGGCGAGCCCGCTGCGCATGGTGCTGGAGTACGCGCACCGCTCGAAGATCATCCGGCTGCCGCTGCACGAGGACATCGAGTCCCGCCGACATCAGGGGCCTGGGCCCGATCCTTTCGACCTCGAGCAGGTCGAGCAGCTGCTGGCCAAGATGCGAGGCGACGAGGCGCGCGACTACTACGAGTTCGCGTTCTTCTCGGGGCTGCGGCCGTCAGAGCAGATCGCGCTGCAGTGGCCGAAGGTGGGACTGCACGCGGGCCGCGTGATGATCGACCAGGCGCTGACGCGGGGGAAGGTGAAGGGCACGAAGACGGGCACGGCGCGCGAGGTCGAACTCAACGCGCGGGCACAGGCCGTGCTGGAGCGCCAGCGCGGGCGCACGCAGCTCGCGGGCGCGCATGTGTTCGTGGGACCGGATGGCAAGGCCTTCACGACCACCGACGAGCCGCTGCGTCTGTGGTGGAAGCCTGCGATGAAGGGCTCGGGCCTGCGCGCGCGTGACGCACGGCAGACGCGGCACACCTTCGCGACCATGTGCCTGATGGCGGGCATCACTCCGGGCTGGGTGGCGCGGCAGCTCGGGCACTCGGTGGAGATGTTCTACCGGGTCTACAGCCGATGGATCGATGGAGCGGACCGCGGGGCCGAACGACGCAAGCTCGATGCGTTCATCGATGCGGGCAAAGGCTCAAAAACTGGGACATGAAATGGGACACGGCCCCCGAATTTGGCCTATTTAGACCCCCATTTATCCCCGAAAACTGGATGCATCCACAGCGAAAATCGGCCTATTTCGGCATGTAGCAGGTTCGATTCCTGTCGGGGGGACCATTCTTGCGGCCACCCATCCCGCCGTCCGCTGCGCGTCTGGGTCTCGTCCTTTCCTCCGCTCCGCCCCCTATTGCGATCCGCGTTGCGGGCCCCGCACCCGGCCAGTGCCGCCATGGACGCGGCCGGTGCTGGGCACTTCGACCTCGCGCGAGAGTTGCTCGGCACGCGCGTGCAGCGTGACCAGGCTGCGGTCGAGTTCGGCAGCCGCGTGGTCATCCAGCGCGCCTATCAGCGCCAGATTGATCTCGCGCGCCAGCGGATAGAGCTCTGCATAGAGCGCGAGACCTTCGGGCGTGAGTGCCACGTCGATGCGCCGGTTGGGCAGCGAGGTCTTTGTCGCCAGGCCGCGCGCCGCCAGTGCCGACACCGTGCGCGAGAGTTGCGCGCTGTCCACTTCGGAACGCGCGGCCAGTTCGGTCCAGCTGAGGCTGGGCTGGCGCGCCAGGATGGCGAGCACTGTCCACTGCTTGCGCGTGATGCCGAAGCGCCCCTCGCACAGGCGCGTGACCAGCCCGCCGCCGAGCGAGACGATCTTGGCCATGCGGCGCAGCAGCAGGTCCTCGATGCCAGCCGGGTGGCTGAGGCGTGATTCGTCGGTCATAGGGGTTAACGAGCAGCTTCGTTGATTTGAACAAGCGGCGATGCCGTCCTTAGCATGCCAGAAACAGACCCGTTGCCCGGGGCCCTCGTGGCCGCTCACCGGATCGATACAAGGAGACAGACCCATGACACCGATCACCTCCCCGCGCGCTGGCAGCGTTGGTACCTTGCGCGATGCGTTGCCGCGCGGCGCATGGTGCGCTGCACTGGCACTGGTCGCCATGTGCGCGCTTCAACCGGCCGCCGCACAGACTTGGCCGGCCAAGCCCGTCTCGCTGCTGGTGGGCGTTCCGGCCGGTGGCGCGCTCGACCCCTTCGCCCGCACCCTGGCCGACCAGCTCGCCCGGCAGACCGGCACGCCCTTCGTGGTCGACAACAAGCCGGGCGCCAACGGCAACCTCAGTGCAGAGGCTGCCCTCGCCGCGCCGGCGGACGGTCACGTCCTGTGGATCGGCACGCAGTCGATGGTGACCATCAACCCGGCCGCCTTTGCCCAGCTGCGCTGGAAGGCGTCGGACTTCAAGCCCGTCATCAAGGGCGTGGAGGCACCGCTGGTCCTCGTCACCCATCCCTCGGTGCCGGCGAAGAACCTGGCCGAACTGAAGCAGTGGGTCGCCAATCCCGCCAACAAGGCGGCCTACGCCTCGTTCAGCCCGGGCACGCCGTCCCATTTCCTGGGCTACCAGCTCAACGAGATGCTCAAGGCCGGCATGGTCCACGTGCCGTACAAGGGATCGGCGCCGCAGGTGACCGACTTGCTGGGTGGGCAGGTGCCGCTGGGCTTCACCCAGCTGGCCAGCGCGGTACCGCACATCAAGGCCGGCAAGCTCAATGCCATCGCGGTGACGAGCACGCAGCGCTCGCGTTTCCTGCCGCAGGTGCCCACGCTCGCGGAACTGGGGCATCCGGAACTGAGCACCACGATCTGGTTCGGCCTGTTCGCTCCGGCCTCCACGCCGCCAGCCGTGCTGGAGAGCATCCGCGCCGCCGCTTCGAAGGCGCAGGCCGACCCGGGCTACCGGGCCAAGCTCGAAGCCCTGAGCCTGGACGTCTCGGACGAATCCGTCGCGGCCTTCGAGAACACCATCGCCACGGAGACAGCGCGCTGGTCGGCGCTGGTGAAAGCCACGGGCTTCAAGGCGACGGACTGAACGGAAACGGCCGCCCGCCGGCGGCTCAGCGGCTGCGCAGCGCCCGGCTCAGCAGCAGCACCGGCACCAGCCCCACCAGCACCAGCGCCAGCGACGGCAAGGCGGCCTCGCCCAGCCGCTCGTCGCGCGCGAGCTGGTAGGCCACCACCGCCAGCGTGTCGCTGTTGAACGGCCGCAGCACCATGGTGGCCGGCAGTTCCTTCATCACGTCGACGAACACCAGCAGCGCCGCCGCCGCCGTCGTGCGGCGCAGCAGCGGCCAGTGCACGCGCGCCAGCAGGCCCGCGGGGCCGGTACCCAGCATGCGGGCCGAATCGTCGAGGCTGGCCGGGATGCGCGCATAGCCGCTCTGCATGGACTGCAGCGCCACCGCCGTGAAGCGCACCAGGTAAGCCCACACGATGCCCATGGCGGTGGCCGTGATCCAGTAGCCGGCCGACGACCCGGGTGCTGCCGCCTGCAGCCAGCCCACGGGCAGCAGCAGGCCCACCACCACCACGGCGCCCGGTACCGCATAACCCAGGCCCACCAGCTGCACCACCCCGCGCGTGAGGAGGTCGGGCGCGCGGCGCAGCGAGAACGCCAGAGCCGTCGCCAGCAGGACCGCGAGCGCCGCGCTGATGAATCCCAGCCGGACGCTGTTCCACGCCCAGCCGATGAACCGGTCCCATGGCAGGACCGACCAGTCGGCCGAAAGCGGCCGCAACATGAACAGCACTGGCGCGACGAAGCCCATCAGCACGGGCAGCGCACAGATGACCCAGGCGGCCACGCAGCGCGCGCCAGCCAGCACGACCGGCTGCGCTTCGGCCGAACCGGCACGCGCGCCGCGGCCGGCAGTGAAGCGCATGCGCCGCTGGCTGCGGTGTTCCAGCCACAGCAGCAGCACGACCAGTCCCAGCAAGAGCGTGGCCAGCTGCGCGGCGGCCACGCGGTTGTCCATCGACAGCCAGGCCTTGTAGATGCCGGTCGTGAACGTCTGGATGCCGAAGTAGCTGGACACACCGAAGTCGGCCAGCGTTTCCATCAGCACCAGCGCCACACCGGCGGCCACGGCGGGCCGGGCCAGCGGCAGCGCCACGCGCGCGATGCGGCCGGCCAGCGGCGTGCCCAGCAGGCGCGCGGCCTCCATCAGGTGCGCGGCCCGTTCGCCCAAAGCGGCGCGCGCCAGAAGGTAGACATAGGGATAGAGCGAGAACACGAACACCCAGGCCGCGCCGCTGGTACTGCGCACCTCGGGCAGCACACGCCCCTCGAAACCGAAAGCGGCCCGCAGCCACACCTGGGCCGGGCCGCTGAACTGCAGGAAGTCGGTGTACGCATAGGCCGTCACATAGGCCGGCACGGCCAGCGGCAGCAGCAGCAGCCATTCGAAGGTGCGGCGGCCAGGAAACGAAAACAGCGTGACGGCCGCGGCCGTGGCCGTGCCCACGACGGCCGCGCCCAGGCCCACCGCCACGCACAGGACGATGCTGGTCCATGCGTATTCGGGCAGCACGGTGGCGGACATCTCGCGCAGGATCTGCGCGGTATCGGCGTCCCATTGCAGCCACGAGCCGAACACCGTGAGCACCGGCAGCGTGAGCAGCAGCGCGACGAAAGTCAGCAGGAAATGGCGGGGCCGGAGGAAGGACAGGCGCATGGAAGACGGGGTGTCGCGGACAGCCGGCACGCCGCCGCGCGGACACCGGGCACGGCCGGCCGCGCGATCAATGCGAATTGTACGCATCTACAATCCGGCGCATGTTCCTCGAAGTGTCGCAATTGACGGTGCGCTATTCCGGCCGCCCCAGGCCGGCGGTGGACGACGTCTCGTTCGGTCTCGCCGCGGGTGACATCGGCGTGTTGATCGGGCCCTCGGGCTGCGGCAAGACCACGCTGCTGCGCGCCGTGGCGGGGCTGGAGCCGGTGGCTGGCGGGAGCATCGTGCTCGACGGACGCCAGGTCGGCGCCGCCGGCATGCAGGTGCCGCCCGAATCGCGCCGCATCGGGATGGTGTTCCAGGACTACGCCCTCTTCCCCCACCTCGACGTGGGCCGCAACGTGGCCTTCGGTCTGGGTGCACTCACGCGCGAGGCGCGCGCCGCGCGCGTGGCCGAGGTGCTCGACCTGGTGGGCCTGGCGGGCATGCAGAAGCTGCATCCGCACGAGCTCTCGGGCGGCCAGCAGCAACGCGTGGCGCTGGCCCGCGCGCTGGCGCCCTCGCCTCGCCTGCTGCTGCTGGACGAGCCTTTCTCCAACCTGGACGTCGACCTGCGCGAGCGCCTGGCGCACGAGGTACGCGCCATCCTGCGGCGGGCCAACGCGACGGCGTTGTTCGTGACGCACGACCAGCTCGAAGCCTTCGCCATCGGCGATGCCATCGGCGTGATGCACGAGGGCCGCCTGCACCAGTGGGACACGGCGTACAACCTCTACCATCGCCCCGCCACCCGCTTCGTGGCGGACTTCGTGGGCCACGGCGTGTTCGCGCCTGCCACACGGCATGCGGTTGAAGGCCACGACGTCTGGCGCACGGCGCTGGGCGATTTCGCCGGTCCGGCCTCGACACTGCCGGCCGGCGTCGTGCATGACGTGCTGCTGCGCGCCGACGACGTGGTTCACGACGATGCTTCGCCGGTCAAGGCCGAGATCCTGAGAAAAGCCTTCAGGGGCTCGGAGTTCCTCTACACGCTGCGGCTGGCCTCGGGCGAAGTGCTGCTGGCCCATGTGCCCAGCCACCACGATCATCAGGTGGGCGAGTGGATCGGCATCCGCCCCGACGTGGAGCACGTGGTGACGTTCGCACGCCAGCCGCAGGCCTGAGCGCCCACCGCGCCACCTGGCGTTTCAGCGCGTGTGCAGCCGCACGACCTCGGCGCGCAGGTCTTCAGCCCAGGCGCGCCGGTCGCGGCCATCGGCGTGCTGTGCCTCGCCGAACCGCACCACCGCCACGATGGCCGATGCCGTGAGCGTGCGCCACAGCGAGGCCGCCAGCGTGTCGTCGTCGATGTAGCGCGGAGCGAAGCTCTGCAAGCCCGAGGCCGCATCGACGAACTTGAGCGCCACGGGCTGCACCGGCGCATCGGCCGAGATGGCCGACTGGATGAGGTTGGCATGGAAGGGCAGCACCTTCGTGCCATCGCCCGTCGTACCCTCGGGAAAGACCGCCACGATGTCGCCGTCGCGCAAGCCTTCGGCCATGCGGTGCACCACACGCAAGGCGTCGCGCCGCGATGCGCGCTCGATGTAGAGCGTGCCCGCACCGGTGGCCAGGCGGCCGATCAGCGGCCAGCGCGCGATGTCGGACTTGGAGACGAACCGGCAATGGCGCGCCGCATGCATCACCAGGATGTCGAGCCACGAAATGTGATTGGCCACCAGCAGCACCGGCCCCTGAACGGGCGGCGAGCCCTCCACGCGCAGGGTGATGCCCATGATGTTGAGCATGCGCGTGGCCCAGGCCTGAACGCGCAGCCAGCGCGCATCGACCGACAGCCGCGGAAACACGAAGACGATGGTGAACAGCCCCGCCAGCGCATGCGCCACGGCATGCGCCAGGCGGCCCATGGCACGAACGGCGCGCAACGGCTTCATGGCGGCAATGCCGGAGCGCGGCAGTTCAGGCGGACTCGAACGCCACCTGGCCGCCCACCAGCGTCCAGCGAACGCGGCCGGGCAACTCGTAGCCTTCGAACGGCGTGTGGCGTCCCTGGCTGCGCAGCGCGGACGGCGTCACCGTCCATTCGGCGGAAGGATCGAAAACGCATACGTCGGCCACGCCGCCTTCGGCCAGGCGGCCCACGCTGGCCTGCAACGTGCCCAGCGCCGGCGCCAGCACACGCGCGGGTTCGCAGGTCAGCACCGCCAGCGCGCGCATGAGGCCCACGCCGCTTTCCTGCCCCCACTTGAGCGCCAGGCTCAGCATGAGTTCGAGCCCGGTGGCCCCAGGCTCCGCCTCGGCGAAAGGCAGCGTCTTGGCGTCTTCGTCGACCGGCGTGTGATCGGACACCAGCGCATCGATGGTGCCGTCGGCCAGCGCCTCGCGCAGCGCGTCGCGGTCGCGCTGCTGGCGCAGCACGGGCGTGAGGCGCGCGCGGCTGTCGAAGTAGCCAATGTCGTGGTCGGTGAGGTGCAGCGAGTTGATGCTGACGTCGCAGGTCACGGGCAGGCCCGCATCGCGCGCCTGACGCACCAGCGCGATGCCGGCAGCGCTGGACAGGCGGCACAGGTGCACGCGCGCGCCGGTCGCGCGCACCAGCTCGAAGACGGTGTGCAGCGCGATGGTCTCGGCCACCACGGGCACGCCGGCCAGGCCCATGCGCGTGGCCAGCGGTCCGCTGGCGGCGACGCCCTTGCCCAGGTGCAGATCCTGCGGGCGCAGCCACACGGTGTAGCCGAAGGTGGCGGCGTACTGCAGCGCGCGCTGCAGGATCTGCGTATTGGCCAGCGGCACCTCGGCCTGGCCGAAGCCGATGCATCCCGATTCGGTGAGCTCGGCCATCTCGGTCAGCACCTCGCCCGCCAGATTGCGCGTGAGCGCGCCCAGCGGGAACACACGCGACTGGTGCAGCTTCTCGGCGCGGAACTTGAGCATCTCCACCAGGCCCGGCTCGTCGAGCACGGGGTCGGTGTCGGGCGGGCAGACCAGGCTGGTCACGCCGCCGGCCACCGCTGCGCCCATCTCGCTCTCCAGCATGCCTTCGTGTTCGTGGCCCGGCTCGCGCAGGCGCGCCGACAGGTCCACCAGGCCTGGCGCGACCACGAGACCATTGGCATCAAGGGTGCGGTTGGGCGAGAAATCCGCTGGCGCATTGCCGATGCCGACGATGCGGCCGGCCGCGATGGCCACGCTGGCGATGTCGTCGCGGCCCGTGGCGGGGTCGATGACGCGGCCGTTTTTTATGAGGATCTTCATGCGTGGTTTCCTGAGACGATGCCCATCACGGCCATGCGCACCGCGATGCCGAACGTGACCTGCGGCAGGATCACGGCCTGCCGGCCGTCGACCACGGAGGAATCGATCTCGACCCCCCGGTTGATCGGGCCCGGGTGCATGACGATGGCGTCGGGCCTGGCCAGCGAGAGCTTCTCTGGCGTGAGACCGAAGCTCTTGAAGTATTCCTGGCTGGAAGGCAGCAGCGCACCGCTCATGCGCTCGTTCTGCAGGCGCAGCATGATGACCACGTCGCAGTCCTTGATGCCTTCCTCCAGCGTGTGGCACACGCGCACGCCCATTTTCGCCATGTCGCCGGGCACCAGCGTGCGCGGGCCGACCACGCGCACTTCGGCGCAGCCCAGCGTGGTCAGCGCGTGGATGTCGCTGCGCGCCACGCGCGAGTGCAGCACGTCGCCCACGATGGCCACGGTGAGGTTGCTGAAGTCCTTCTTGTAGTGGCGGATGGTGTACATGTCGAGCAGCCCCTGCGTGGGGTGCGCATGCCGGCCATCGCCTGCATTGATGACGTGCACGTGCGGCGCCACGTGCTGCGCGATCAGGTAGGGCGCGCCGCTCTCGCTGTGGCGCACCACGAACACGTCGGCCGCCATGGCCGAGAGGTTGGCGATGGTATCGAGCAGCGATTCGCCCTTGCTGGCCGACGAGCGCGCGATGTCCAGCGTGTACACGTCGGCCGACAGGCGCGTGGCCGCGATGTCGAAGGTGGTACGCGTGCGCGTGCTGTTCTCGAAGAACAGGTTGAACACGCTCTTGCCGCGCAAAAGCGGCACCTTCTTGACTTCGCGGTCGCTCACCGAGACGAACTGCGCCGCGGTGTCGAGGATGTGCGTGAGGATGTCGCGCGGCAGGCCTTCGGTGGAGAGCAGGTGGATCAGCTCGCCGTTGGCGTTGAGTTGGGGATTGCGTCGGGCCAGCATGTCGTTCACACCCATTTCTCGACGTCGAAGCTGAAGCGGCCGGCGTCGTCGCGCGCCAGCGCCAGCAACTGGCTGGCCGGCAGCGCCACGCGCGCGGCGGCGAAATCGGCATCCACCGGCAGCTCGCGGCCGCCGCGGTCGACCAGCACGGCCAGGCGCACGCTGGCCGGGCGGCCGTAATCGAAAATCTCGTTGAGCGCGGCGCGGATGGTGCGGCCCGTGTAGAGGACGTCGTCGAGCAGCACGATGCGGCTGCCACCCACCTCGAACGGCAGACGAGTCTGTCCACCGGAGGACAGGCCGCGCTGCGCGAAGTCGTCGCGGTGCATCGCCGACGAGATGGTGCCGGGTTCGCCGGGCAGGGCCAGGTCACGGTGCAGGCGCTCGGCCAGCCAGGCGCCGCCCGAGGTGATGCCGGCCAGGCGCGTATCGCCCTCGATCAGGTTGCGCACGCCGCGCAGCAACTGCTGGTACAGCGCCTCGGCGTCGAGTGAAAGTGTGCTCATGGAAGATTCCTCAGGAACTGTTCGAGGATGATGCAGGCCGACGCCGCGTCGATGTCACGCGGCGCGCCCGCAGCGGCCTCGGTGGTGCTGTAGCGCTCGTCCACCTCGTACACGGGCAGGCCGAAGCGGCCGCGCAGCTGGCGCGCGAACTTCTGCGCGCGCTGCGTGTTCTCGTGAGGGGCGCCGTCCGGGTGGCGCGGCACGCCCACCACCAGCGCGTCGGGCTGCCATTCGCGGATGCGCTCGCCGATGGGCGGGAAGCGCGCGTCGCCCTCGGCCCGCACGCTGCCCTGGGGCGTGGCGCTGCGCAGCATGCGCGTGCCCACGGCCACCCCGGTGCGCTTCAGGCCGAAATCGAAAGCAAGAAACGTCTGGAAATGGGCGGGAACGTCGTCGGGCACGGCCGCGAGGTTCATGCGTGCCCCGCCTCGGGCGAGAGCGTCCACGACTGCAGGCCCAGCAGCGCCAGTGCGCGGTCGTAGCGCTCGCCGATGGGCGTGTCGAAGATGACGGCAGGATCGGCGCCGACGGTAAGCCAGCTGTTCTCGGCGAGTTCGGATTCGAGCTGGCCTTCACCCCAGGCCGAGTAGCCGAGCGAGACCAGCACCTTGCGCGGGCCGTTGCCGGTGGACAGCGCCTCCAGCACGTCCTTGGAGGTCGTCATCTCCAGGCCGCCCGCGATGCTCATGGTGGACGCGTAGGCCGATTCGCCTTCGCTGTCGGGCTCGCTGCCGTCCACGGCCAGCATGGGCTCGTGCAGCACGAAGCCGCGTTCGGTCTGCACCGGGCCGCCCTGGAACACGGGGGTTTCGGTCAGGTCGGCGCGGTTCAGCGGCAGATCGACCTTCTCGAACAGCGTGCTCAGGCTGATGTCGCTGGGCTTGTTGATCACCAGGCCCAGGGCGCCGCGCTCGCTGTGTTCGCACAGGTAGACCACGCTGCGCGCGAAGGATTCGTCCTGCAGTCCCGGCATCGCGATCAGGAAGTGATGCGTCAGGTTGATGGAGGATGCAGAATCGGCGGCCATGAAGCGATTTTAACGGTCGATGGACAAACCCTATCCCCGCGGCATGGTGTGGTTCCGGCGCGACCTGCGCGCCGACGATCACGCCGCCCTCTATCACGCGTTGCGCTCGTGCCGTGAGGTACTGTGCGTGTTCGTTCTCGACCGCGACCTGCTCGATCCGTTGCCGCGGGCCGACCGGCGGGTGGAATTCATCCGCGAGTCGCTGGTGCAACTCGACGCCGGCCTGCGCGCGCTGGCGGGCCGTGCGGGCTGCGGCCTGATCGTGCGCCACGGCCATGCGGCCGACGAAATCCCGGCGCTGGCGCGCGAGCTGGAAGCCCAGGCCGTCTTTGCCAATCACGACTACGAGCCTGCCGCGATGGCCCGCGACGCGCGCGTGCGCGGCGGCCTGGCCGACGCCGGCGTGGCCTTCCACACCTACAAGGACCAGGTGATTTTCGAGCGCGAAGAGCTGCTCACCCAGACCGGCAAGCCCTACGCCGTCTTCACGCCGTACAAGAAGGCGTGGCTGAAGAAGGTCGACGACTTCTTCCTGCGCGCCTACCCGGTGGAGAAATACGCGCAGGGCCTGGCCACGCGTCCGGGCGATTTCCAGCACGACGTTCCCACGCTCGAGGCCATCGGCTTCGAGCCCACCAACCTGGCCGAGCTGAAGATCGAGCCTGGCATGGAGGGCGCTCGCTCGCTGCTCTCCGACTTCCTCGAGCGCATCGACCGGTACGGCGACGCGCGCGACTTCCCGGCCATCAGGGGCCCGAGCTACCTGAGCGTGCACCTGCGCTTCGGCACGGTGTCGATCCGGCGCCTGGCGGCGTTGGCCCATGCCGCCGCGCAGGCCGGCAGCGCGGGCGCGGCCGTCTGGCTGTCCGAGCTGATCTGGCGCGACTTCTACATGCAGATCCTGGCCAATTTCCCGCACGTGGCCACGCCTGACGCGCAGGGCCGGCGGCCGAGTTTCAACCGCGATTACGACGCCATCCGCTGGCACCACGGCAAGCACGCCGACGAGATGTTCGCCGCCTGGTGCGAGGGCCGCACCGGCTACCCGCTGGTGGACGCTGCGATGGCACAAATCAACCAGAGCGGCTGGATGCACAACCGCCTGCGCATGGTGGTGGCGAGCTTCCTGTCGAAGGACCTGGGGCTGGACTGGCGGCGCGGCGAAGCCTACTTCGAGCAGCACCTCAACGATTTCGACCTGGCGGCCAACAACGGCGGCTGGCAGTGGGCCAGCTCCAGCGGCTGCGACGCCCAGCCGTGGTTCCGCATCTTCAACCCGGTGGCGCAGAGCCGCAAGTTCGACGCGGGCGGCAAGTTCATCCGCAAGTACCTGCCGCAGCTGGCGGGCCTGTCGGACGAGATGATCCACGCGCCCTGGGAAGCCAGTCCGGTCGAGCTGGAAGCCGCAGGCATCGTGCTGGGCGAGACCTATCCGCGTCCGGTGGTGGACCACGCCGAGGCGCGCGAGGCCACGCTGGCGCGCTACGCCGTGGTGAAGAAGAAGGCCGAGGGCAGCTGAGCCACCGCGCGTTGGCGCGGGGTCAGGCTTCTGCTTCGACGCTGGCGTAGCGCCGCACCAGGCTCAGCAGCTCTTCTTCCGAATAGGGCTTGCCGAGGTAGTGGTTCACGCCCAGTTGCACTGCATGCTCGCGGTGCTTCTCGGCGATGCGCGAGGTGATCATGATGATCGGCAGCTGCGACAGCGACGCGTCGGCGCGGATGTTGCGCGCGAGATCGAACCCGTCCATGCGCGGCATCTCGATGTCCGACAGCACGACCACGGGGCGCTCCTGCTGCAGCCGCTCCAGCGCCTGCAGGCCGTCGGCTGCCAGGGCCACGCGATAGCCCTCGCGCTGCAGCAGGCGCTGCGTCACGCGGCGCACGGTGATGGAGTCGTCCACCACCAGCACCAGGGGCACCACGGGCGCGGACGGCGCCGCATCGGCTGCGCCGCCGGCGCCCTGGGCCGCCAGTTGTTCCAGCACTTCGGGCTGGGCCTGGTCGGCACTGAGCGCCCGCGCGGATTCGCCGTAGACGGCCGCCAGCGCGACCGGGTTGTAGATCAGCACCACGGCGCCGGTGGAGAGCACCGTCATCCCCGCCAGGCCCGGCAGGCGCGCCAGTTGCGGCCCGAGGTTCTTCACCACGACTTCCTGGTTGCCCAGCACTTCGTCCACGTGCAGCGCCACGCGCTGCGCGGCGCTTCGCAGCACCACGACCTGCGCGGTGCGTCCCTGCGGCTCGGCGCTGCGGCCCGACACCTGCAGCAATGCGCCGCCCCAGAAGAAGCGCACGTCCTCACCCGAGAACGCGTAGGTGCCGCCGTTGTAGGCCTGTTCCAGATCGCGGCTGCTGGCGCGGCGAACCAGCTCGACCAGGTTGGAGGGCACGCCGAAGGTCTTGTCGCCCACGCGCAGCATCACCACCTGCGTCACCGCGGTGGTCAGCGGCAGCACCAGGCGAAAGCTCGAGCCGGCGCCCACGGTGGTAGCGGTCTCGATGCGGCCACCCAGAGCATTCACCTCCGAGCGCACCACGTCCATGCCGATGCCACGGCCAGCCAGCTCGGACACCTGCTGTGCGGTCGAGAAGCCAGGCATGAAGATCAGCGAGGCAGCCTCGGCCTCGGTCAGCGGCTGGTCCGGGGCGATCAGCCCCTGCTCGATCGCCTTGGCGCGGATGCGCACCAGATCGAGCCCGGCGCCGTCGTCGCGGAATTCCACCGAGACGTCGTTGCCTTCCTGGCGCAGGTCGACCAGGATGTTGCCGGTGCTGTCCTTGCCCGCACCGATGCGCGTTTCGGGCATCTCGATGCCGTGGGCCACGCAATTGCGCAGCAGGTGCTCGAACGCGGGCGTCATGCGGTCCAGCACGCCGCGGTCCATTTCGATGGAACCGCCGGTGATGTCGAGCTTGACCTGCTTGCCCGAATCCTTGGACGCCTGACGCACCACACGGTAGAGGCGCTCGGAGATGGCTTCGAACTCCACCATGCGCGTGCGCAGCAGGTCGCGCTGCAACTCACGGGTCTGGCGCGCCTGGGCATTGAGGTCGTCTTCCGTCGCCTGCACGGTGCGCTGCAGCGTGCGCTGCACCGTGGCCACGTCGTCCACCGACTCGGCCATCATGCGCGTGAGTTCCTGCACGCGGGTGAAGCGGTCGAACTCCAGCGGATCGAAGCCCTGCTGCGAATCCTTGGCCTGCGCCAGGCGCGACTGCATCTGGCTTTCGGCCTGTACCTCGATGTCGCGCAGCTGCTGGCGCAGGCGGTCGAGGTTGCCCGTGAGATCGCCCAGCGAGCCGCGCAACTGGCCCAGCGCCGATTCGAGGCGCGAGCGCGTGATCATCACCTCGCCGGCCTGGTTCACCAGGCGGTCGAGCAGTTGCGAGCGCACGCGCACGGCCTGCTGCGATGCCAGGCGCGGCGCCACCGCATCGGTGGGACGCACGGCGATCGCCGAGGTGATCGGTGCCAGCGACCGCGCGGCCGGCGGTGCAGATTCGGGCTGTACCGGTACGTCCGGCACGGCATCGTCGAACGACGCGGCGGCTTCGGACGCAACGACCGGCTCGGCCACGGGCAATGCCATCGGCACGTCGGCCAGCGCCTGCTGCTGGCTCGCATCGGCCGCGCGCAGCGATTCGAACATGGCCTCGATGGCATCGAAGCGCCCCTGCAGCCCCTCGATCCAGGCCTGCGGCGGTACTTCCTGCGAGCCGTATTGCTCGATGCGCGACTCCAGCCGGTGCACCAGTTCGCCCAGGCGCATGGCGCCCGCCAGGCGTGCACTGCCCTTGAGCGTATGCAGGTTGCGCAGGGCCTCGACGCGCGCACTGCCGTTGTCGGGCCGTGCCGCCCACTGGCGCAGGGCCCCGCCCAGGCGCGGCAGCAACTCGACCGCCTCTTCCTCGAAGATCGGGAACAGGTCGGGGTCCACGGCATCGACGGCGTCGAGGGGATCCTCATCCTCGCTCACGTCAGGCAGGGGCGCGGCCAGCGTGGCGGCCGGCGCCACGTAGCCTGGTTCCACCACGGCCTCGGGCTGCGGCTCGGCCATCGTCTGCGCCTCGGCGGCGGCGAAGGCGTCGTCGATTCGCGGCGTGGCGTCGACCGCCCGCGTGTCGTCGGTCTCCGCGGGCGCGGTCAACGGTGCAGGTACCGGCTCGAGCTCCGGTGGCGCCTCCACCGCATGCAGGTCGTAGATCTGTTCGGCCAGCGGCAGGTCGTCGGGCGGCAGCGTGACCGCGTCGGCCCCGTCGGCCGATGGGGTCAATACAGCGGGCGCATCGACCGGGCCGTCGCACACGGCGGCCAGTGCCTCGGCCAGGCCGGGGCGCGGTTCCTTGAGGAAGCCGGCGGCGAACTGGTGCAGCAAACGGCGGATGTCCTCGGCCACGTCGACGAACAGCGCAGCCTGCGCGGCCGTGCCGCTCGACTGCAGCTGCACGTGCTGCAGCGCCGCCTCGAACGCGCGCGCCAGCGCCGACAGGTCACGGAATCCGACGGTGGCCGAGCTGCCGGCCAGCGAATGCGCCAGCGCCACGGTCGAGTCGGACAACGGGCTGTGCCATTCGAGCGCCCATTCGCCCACCTCGTTGGCCAGGCGGCGCGACCATTCGTCGGCTTCGTTGAGGTAGACGTTGTAGAGCGGGATGCCGATGCGCAGCGGCCCGATCACCTTGATCTGGTCGTCGCCGGCTTCGTAAGCCGGTGCTGCCGTGGGCGGCGCCGGCACGATCCCGGCGGCGCCGTCCGGCGCGCCCGAGAGTTCGGCCAGCGCGCCGAAGTCAATGTCCTCGATGACGGTGGGCGCAGGCACCTCGGCAGGCAGCGGCGCGGCCGCGGACAGGTCGAATTCGAAATCGTCCGCGGGCGGCGCGACGGCCTCCGGCTCGTGCGCCTCGTCCGGCCACCGGGTGGATTCGAAATCGGCCGGCATGCCTGCCGCCGGTGCGGGAGGATCGAGGTCGAGGTTGAGTCCGGCGAAGGGATCGTCGGCCAGCGGGGCCGCCGGCGAGGCCGTCGGCGCGTCGTCGTCTTCGGGCGACACCGTGTGCGAGAAGTCGGCGTGCGGCGCGGCAGCCGCGGGCTCGCCGAAGTCCATGGACCAGTCGATGTCGGCGTCGGATCCGGAGGGCGCTGCCGACGCGGGTGGCGAGGCGCTTTCGGGCGCGGCGTCGAAGGTCAGCTCGACCGGCAGCGGCGCGGCTTGCGCGCTCGCCGGCACGTCGAAACTGAGCGTGGTGATGTGCGAGCCACCGTCAGCGGGCGGCACGGTGACGACCGTGGCGTCGGCGTCCGCGGGCAGGGCCGGCGGCATCGAGTCGATCACGCCGTGCGCCGGCAGGGCGATCGGCAGGCGGCGGCCTTCTTCGCGGAACGCGTCGGCGGCGGCCTTGAAGCCGGCGGCCTGCCAGGCATCGGCATGGCCGCCGGCGATGTCTTCCACCCACTCGGCGAAACCCTCCAGGGCCTCGCGCGCGAGCGAGCACAGCTCATCGCTGGCAGAGGGCTGCTCCGCCAGCCAGGCGTTGAACACCTGCTCCATCGACCAGGCGGCTTCTCCGAACTCGTTGAGCCCCACCATGCGTGAGCTGCCCTTGAGCGTGTGGAAGGCCCGGCGCAGCGTGGTGAGGCGCTCGATATCGGCCGGCGCATCGGCCAGTTGCGCCAGCGCGGCCTGGCCGCCCTGGATCACCTCACGCGCTTCGTCCAGGAAGATGTCCAGCAGGTCGTCTTCGCCGAGGTCGTCTCCGACATCGGCGGCAGGCGCCGCCACCGGCGCCGGCGCGGCCACCGCCTCGGCCAGCTGGCGCAGGGCTTCGGCGCTGCCGGCCGCATCGGCGCCCGATGCCAGCGCCTGGCTCGCCTGCTGGGCACTGCGCGCGAGGGCGGCCTGATCGGCCAGCGCAGCCTGCGAGGCGATCGCATCCAGCCGCTCGGCCAGGCCGGCCGGCGTCTCCTGCGCTGCCTGCGCCACGGCCTGTTGCACGCTGACGTGCAGCGCCTGCGTGGCCAGCATCGGGTCGATGGTGGGCAGCGGGGTGGCGGCAGCGGGCACTTCAGGGACGACGGGCTCGACATGGCGGCCCATCAGCGGCTTGAGTTCGCCGGCCATCGGGTCGTAGACGAACAGCTTCTTGGCCAGCGCGGGCTGGTAGCCCAGCATGTCGATCAGGAAGCCGAGAGCACCAAGGTTGTTGCCCAGCTTGTCGAACGTGCCGGCCGAACGCGCGAGCGCAGGGTCGATCTCGGTGATGAGGATTTCCTCGACCATGTCGCGCATGCGCAGCACGGCCTGGACGGCATGGTCGAGCCCCAGCACCGACAGCACGCCACGCATCTGCGACAGCTGACCGGGCACGCTGCGCAGGGCATCCTTTTCCGCAGGATTGCGGAAGAACACGTCCATCGACTTCTCGAGCTCGCCGAGATTCGCCCGGAGCTCGCCGACCACGGTGCCCATGGTCTGGCGGTCGCTCACGCGCCGGTACAGGTCTTCCATCCACGGCTCGAGCGCGCGCGGCTGGCCGCCGCCGCGAACGCCTTCGAGGCGTTCGGCCAGTTGCGTGGCCCGGGCTTCGAGTTGCGGATTGGCCGGATCGAGATCCTCGAAAGCAGCCTCGAGGTAGAGCACGCAAGTGGCCACTTCCATCGCCAGTTCGGGCTCGGGCGGGCGGGCGGCGCGCAGGGTGGTATCGACCGCCGCCTGCAGCGCCTGGACCATGGGGGCGCTCGGCGGATACAGCCGCAGCAGCGAATCGCCGACAGCGTGGAAAGCTTCGCCCAGATTGCGCAGCTTGGTCAGATCTCCGCCAGACAGGCCGGACCACAGTTCCTTGGCAGCTTCGATGCGGCGGCGCGCCTGGGCCAGCAAGGCCGGATCGAACAGGCCGAACTGCGGACGCAGGTAGTTGACGGGCCCGGCCTCGTCCAGGCCCCAGGCCCGGCGAACGGCCGACAGCGCCGGGGCGATCTGGCCCACGGCCGGCCTGGCTTGCGAACAGAAGAACAGCAGGTCGTGCGCCAGTCGCACCGACAGCGCCGGCTCGCCCTTGGCCAGGGTGGCGTATTGCAGCAGCACGCGCGAAGCCGCGCGCTTGGTGTAGATGTCCTGAGGCAGCAGGCCCAGCGCCAGCGCCTCGAAATACGCTGCCGCCAGCACCCAGAAGGCGGCAGTGCGCTCTTCGCCGGGAGCGGTGGTCTGAGCCAGACCGAGCACCACATCGTGGAGTTCGCGCGCGGCGGCTGCATCGCCGGTCTTCACCATGCGCAGCACGGCCGCGTCGAGCCGCGAGCGTACAGGCTGGCCGTAGTCCAGTGGCTCGACGCCGGCCGCGGGGTCGGCCACCTCGCGCCACACCCACGGCTGCGGCCACAGGTCGGCTGGGTGCACGCGGTCGGCGCCGGCGAGTTCCTGCACCTCTCGGTACTGCGGGAAGAGCGCGACCGGCGAGCCCGACTTCACGGCCAGTACGCTGTCCAGGTATTCGACGACCGCGAAACCGGCACGCTCCACGCGCGAGGCCGCCTCCTCGGTGCAACGCTCGGGAGAGAGCAGCAATTGCTCGCACGCGGCCTCCATGGCCGAGAGCAGGTGTGCGGCTTCGGGCTGGCCCACCATCAGCAGGGCGCCGGCCGTCTGGTGCAACTGGTTGCGCGCCTGACGCAGCAGGCCGGTGTCGGGCGACGGCCCGCCACCACCGCCCGCCAGCTCGGCTTCACGCGCGAAGCGCTTGAGTGCCTTGCCGGCACCATCGACCGACTTGCGCACTTCCTCGATCACCCATGCGATCGGGCCGAGATCCTGGGCGCCGGGATCGATGTCGGTCAGTTGCGGGGAGGGGGCGGCCATAGATGCGGGCGTCTCGTCGGGCGGTCTGTCGGGTGCGGCGGGCGCGGGGCGGTCAGGCGATCTTGAACCGTGCGACCGACTGGCGCAGTTCCTCGGCCATGCGCGAGAGTTCCCGCACCTGCTGGGCGGTGGAGCGCGTGCCTTCGCCGGTCTGCTCGGTCACGGCGAAGATGTGCTGGATGTTGGCGGCCACCACGCTGGCGGACTGCGCCTCGCGCGAGGCCGAGTTGGAGATCTGCTCGATCAGCTCGGCAAGCTGGCGCGACACGCGGTCAATCTCGGAGAGCGCCGTGCCGGCGTTGTCGGACAGCTTCGCCCCTTCGACCACACCCTGCGTGGAACGCTCCATGGCGGCCACGGCATCCTGAGTGTCGGTCTGAATCGCCTTCACCAGCGCCGCGATCTGGCGCGTGGCGTCGGCCGAGCGTTCGGCCAGGCGCTGCACTTCTTCGGCCACCACCGAGAAGCCGCGGCCAGCTTCACCCGCCGATGCGGCCTGGATGGCCGCGTTGAGCGCCAGCACGTTGGTCTGCTCGGTAATGTCCGAAATCAGTTCGGTGATTTCGCCGATCTCCTGCGACGATTCGCCCAGCCGCTTGATGCGCTTGGAGGTTTCCTGAATCTGGTCGCGGATGGCGTTCATACCGCCGATGGCGTTCTGCACCGCCGTCAGGCCGGATTCGGCCGCCACCAGCGACTGGCGCGCCACCAGGGCCGATTCCTGCGCCTGCGAGGACACGCCGGTGATGCGGCCCGCCATGTCGAGCACCGACTGGCCGGTCTCGCGGATTTCGCGCAGCTGTTCGGTCGAAGCCGCCAGCAGTTCGGTCGAGGTGTTTTCCACCTGCGACGTGGTCAGCGCCACGCGCGTGGCCGTGTTCTGCACGTTGCCCACCAGCGAGCGCAGTTCTTCCACCGTGTAGTTCACCGAATCGGCGATGGCGCCGGTGATGTCCTCGGTCACGGTGGCTTCCTGCGTCAGGTCGCCTTCGGCCACCGTCTGCAACTCGTTCATGAGCCGCAGAATCGCCGCCTGGTTGGCGTCGTTCACGCGGCGCTGCTCCTGCTGCTGGTGCTCGGCTTCGACGCGCTCCTCTTCGGCGCGGGTCTGGCGCAGGCGGCCTTCGAGCACCTGCACGTAGGCGAACAGCACGGCGAACAGCACCGTCAGGCCGCCGGCGATCACCAGGCCGAAGATGGTGCCCAGCCCCAGTCCGCTGCGGCCCGACAGGCCGTTCTGCAGCACTTCGAGGTTGCGGCGCAACGGCTCGCTGTCGGCCAGGATGGTGGCCTGCGCTTCACGCGCCGACACCAGGCCCTGCAGGTTGCCCAGGATGGCGCTCGCCTGCGTGCGGGTGTCTTCGTAGAGCTTGAGCAGCGCGTCGAGCTGTTCGCGCGTCTGTGCGTCGCGTGCACCGGCCAGGCGCAGTTCGGGGCTACCGTCGCGCAGGCCCTGGGCGATTTCGCGGAAAGAGTTCAGGTCCTTGCCCAGCAGGAACACGGCCTCGGGGCTCACGCCTTCCATCGTCAGGAACTCGTTGGCCGACTTGCCGATGCGCTGGGTCAGCATCACCAGCTGGCCGGCGGCGGAAATTTCGGCCGCCGGCGCACCCTGCTGCAGCTTGAGCGAGGACACGGTCTCGGCAATCTCGAGCAGGTCGGACGACTGGCGGTTGATCGCCCGCAGTGCGGCGCCCACCTGCGTCAGGATTTTCTGCTGGCCCAGGACGACGTCGGCGCTCTTGGAAGCCCGATCGGTGAGCGGCGTCACCTGCGCCAGATCGTCCTGCCACTCGTCCGGCAGCGCCGCCAGGCCGAGTTCCTCGTCGCCCGAACCGAGGCCGCGGATGCGTTTGGTGAGCTCGGCCGAGCTCTCCCGCACGTCGGCGAAGGCCGGCTCGAAGCCCACCAGCGCCTGCGACACCGACTTGGCCAGGCGTTGCGACTGCATCAGCGACTGACCGGTGGCGGCCAGTTGCTGCGCGATGCGGTCGCCCTGGAAGAACGCCACGCCGCCGATGGCCAGCAGCGCCGCCAGCGAGAGGCCGCCCAGCGTGAGCAGCGTGCGCTGGTGCTGCACCGCCGTGCGTTCGCCGAGCAGCGGCAGTGTCAGCGTCTGCGCGCCGGGCTCGGCCACCATGTCGCCCGGTTCGATCATGCGCGACTCGGAGTAGCCCGCATCGGCGCCCTGGGTGGCATCGCCCATGACGGACTGCAGGCCCTGCACGCCTTGCACGCCGTCCTCGGCCACGGTGGGCTCGGGGGACAAGGCCCGCTGGGGCAGGTATTTCTTGAGCTGGTCGGTAATGGACTTCATGGATGGGACCTTGCGGGAAATGCCTCGCCGGAATCAGGCGCCGATCGAGAGGAAACGGGACTGCCGCGACAGGGACTGCAGGTTGATTTCCTGCCAGGTGCTGCCATCGGCTTCGGTGTAGACGGTGCCGAAGTATTCAGGGCCATCCCCGGCGGCTGGCGCCGAAGTGGCGAACGATTCGACGCCGCGCAGGCCGAGCAGCCGGTCCACCAGCATGGCGCAATTGATCTCCAGCAGCGGATTGAGTGCCACCAGCCGGGCCTGCGCCCGGGGCGGGGGCTCGGCCTGCGCGGACGCGGGCGCCAGGTCGCCCTGCATGTAGCCGCCCAGATGCACCACGCCATGCAGCCCGCCGCGCAGGTTGGCGACGCCCGTGAACCAGGGCTGCGTATAGGGCACGCGCTGCGTCGCCCCCCAGGGAAAGATTTCCCCCGATTGCGACAGCGGCAGCAGATAGCGGGCGCCCGACGCCTCGACACCCAGCCAGGACGCGGCCACGCCGGACGAGCGTGCGGCCTGGAGGCGCTCGGCCAGTCGGCTCTGGAATTCGCGGAGGGCTTCGCGCTTGGCCATTGCCTCAGGCCAGCGCGCGGATCTTGTCCATCAGCTCGCCCGAATCGACCGGCTTGGTGATGTAGTCGCGCGCCCCCTGGCGCATGCCCCAGACGCGATCGGTTTCCTGGTTCTTGCTGGTGCACAGGATGATGGGCACGTCGGCGAACTGCGGATCGCGCGAGATGGCGCGCGTGAGCTGGAAGCCGTTCTGCCCGGGCATGACCACGTCCATGAGGATCAGGTCGGGCTTCTCCTCGGACAGGCGGCGCAGCGCGTCCTCGGCGTTCTCGGCGGTGCGCACGGCCAGGCCATGGCGCTGCAGCATGTCCGTGAGGTGAAGCAGTTCGGTCTTGGAATCGTCCACGACCAGCACTTTCTGGATCGACATCAGATGGCTCCTTGGGCCGATGCTGCCCCGAACTGCTGCACAGCCTGCAGCAGCTGGTCCTTTGTGAAGGGCTTGGTGAGGTAGTCCTGCGAGCCCACCATGCGCCCGCGCGCCTTGTCGAACACGCCGTCCTTGGACGAGAGCATCACGACGGGGGTGCTGGAGAAACGCTGGTTGCGCTTGATGATGGCGCAGGTCTGGTAACCGTCCAGACGGGGCATGAGGATGTCGCAGAAGATCAGGTGCGGCTGGTGGTCGTTGACCTTGGACAGCGCGTCGTAGCCGTCCTCGGCCAGCACCACCTCGTGTCCGCCCTGCTTGAGAAAGATCTCGGCGCTGCGCCGGATGGTGTTGCTGTCGTCAATCACCAGGACCTTGTAGCCTGTTCCGGTCGTGCTCACTGCCGTTACTCCTGTGGTCGCCTGGACGACGAGAGGCCACCCCCCTGGCCCTGCCGACGATGGTCCTCAGATCTGGACCATCTCGAAATCTTCCTTGCGGGCACCGCATTCGGGGCAGGTCCAGTTCATGGGAACCTGTTCCCAGGGCGTGCCCGGCACGATGCCGTCATCCGGCGCGCCGGCGGACTCATCGTAGATCCACCCGCAGATCAGACACATCCAAGTTTTTGTATCGGTCACAGCTTAAAGGGCCTTCGCATAGATTGCAACGATTGTATCGGCGCCCTTCCAGCGGGGAGCGCCCACTGTGGCATACGGCACGAAGCGGGCCCGGCGGCCACGCGGGCGGCACCCGTGCCGGGTATCCTTTGAGACATGAGCCAAGCACCCGACCTGCCCGAAACCGACGACACCGACGATGGCAATCCGCCCTGCGTGCTGGTGTTCAACGCCAGCGACCCCAGCGGCGCCGGCGGGCTGGCGGGCGACACGCTCGCCGTGGCCTCGGTCGGCGCCCACATCCTGCCGGTGGCCACGGGCGCCTACGCACGAGACACGGCGGAGATCTTCGACCACTTCGCCTTCGATGACGAAGCCGTCACCGAGCAGGCCCGCGCCGTGCTGGAAGACATGCCCGTGCAGGTGATCAAGATCGGATTCGTGGGCGACCCCGAGAACCTGTCGGCCATCGCCGAACTCGCCTCGGACTATGCCGACGTCCCCGTGGTGGCCTACATGCCCAACCTGTCGTGGTGGGACGAGGGCCGCATCGAGGCCTACCTCGACGCCTTCCAGGAACTCGTGCTGCCGCAGACGACCGTGTTGGTCGGCAACCACAGCACGCTGTGGCGCTGGCTGCTGCCCGACTGGGCGTCCGACCGCAGCCCCGGTGCGCGCGACATCGCGCGGGCCGCCGCCGAGCTGGGCGTGCCCTACACCCTGGTCACCGGCATTCCGTTGCCCGAGCAATACGTCGAGAACACGCTGGCCACGCCGCAGACCGTGCTGGCCACCGAGAAGTTCGAGCGCTTCGAAGCCGTGTTCGCCGGTGCCGGCGACACTCTCTCGGCCGCCCTGGCCGCGCTGCTGGCCACCGGCACCGACCTGGCGGCCGCCACCAGCGAGGCGCTGGCTTACCTCGACCGCTGCCTGGACGCGGGCTTCCGCCCGGGCATGGGCCACGTCGTCCCCGACCGGCTGTTCTGGGCGCAGCCCGACACCGAAGAAGACGACGACGAGGCCGGTGACAGCACGATCGAAGGCTTCGAGCTGCCGCCGCACGATACGAGGCACTGAGCGGGTGCACGCCCGCGCGACAATGGCGGGCATGGATCACAACGACGTTCTCTTCTCCCGCGCACGCGCGGTCATTCCCGGCGGCGTCAACTCGCCCGTGCGGGCCTTCCGCGCGGTGGGCGGCACGCCGCGCTTCGTGCAGCGCGCACAGGGCCCTCATTTCTGGGACGCCGACGGCCGCCGCTACATCGACTACATCGGCTCGTGGGGGCCAATGATCCTGGGCCACGGCCACCCGGCCGTGCTCGAAGCGGTGCAGAAGGCGGCGCTGGACGGCTTCTCGTTCGGCGCCCCCACCGAGCGCGAGATCGAGCTGGCCGAAGCCATCATCGCGCTCGTGCCGTCGCTGGAGATGGTGCGCCTGGTCAGCTCCGGCACCGAGGCCGGCATGAGCGCGATCCGGCTGGCGCGCGGTGCCACCGGCCGCAAGACCATCGTCAAGTTCGAGGGTTGCTACCACGGCCATGCCGATGCCCTGCTGGTCAAGGCCGGCTCGGGCCTGGCGACCTTCGGCAATCCCACCAGCGCCGGCGTGCCGCCGGAGGTGGTACAGCACACGATGGTGCTCGAGTACAACAACCTCGCGCAGATCGAGGCCGCGTTCGCCGAGCACGGCGCCGACATCGCCTGCGTGATCATCGAGCCCATCGCCGGCAACATGAACTTCGTACGCGCCAGCGTGCCGTTCATGGCGCGCTGCCGCGAACTGTGCTCGCGGCACGGCGCGCTGCTGGTGTTCGACGAGGTGATGACGGGCTTCCGCGTCGCGCTCGGCGGCGCGCAGAGCGTCTACGCCGGGCTGATCCCCGGTTTCGAGCCCGACATGACCGTGATGGGCAAGGTGATCGGCGGCGGCATGCCGCTGGCGGCCTTCGGCGGCAAGCGCGCGGTGATGGAGCAGCTGGCGCCGCTCGGCCCGGTGTACCAGGCCGGCACGCTGTCGGGCAACCCGGTGGCCACCGCCTGCGGCCTTGCCACGCTGGCGGAGATCCGCAAACCCGGCTTCTTCGACGCCCTGTCGGCGAAGACGCGCGCGCTGGTCAATGGCCTCACTGCCGAGGCCGAGAGCGCCGGCGTGCCGTTCGCCGCCGATTGCGAGGGCGGCATGTTCGGCTTCTTCCTGCTGCCCGGCCTGCCGCAGAACTACGCGGCGGTGATGAAGAGCGACGGCGCGAGGTTCAACACGCTGTTCCACGGCCTGCTCGACCGCGGCGTGTACATCGCGCCCGCACTGTACGAAGCCGGCTTCGTGAGCGCGGCGCACACCGACGAGGACATCGCCGCCACCCTCGCGGCAGCGCGTGAGGTGTTCGCGGCGCTCTGAACGGTGCCACGCATCCTCGGGACGAGGCGATGCGGGCTCAGGCCTGCATCAGCCTCCAGCCGATGGACAGCAGCCCACACACCACGGCGATCATGCCGATGGCGATGAGCCAGCCCACCCAGCGCGTCCGGGGCGGATAGTTTTCGTGCTCGGGGCCCTGGCTCATGCTCGTCAATGGCGGAAGTGGCGCACGCCGCTGAACACCATCGCCACGCCGCGCTCGTCGGCCGCGTCAATGACTTCCTGGTCACGCATGCTGCCGCCGGGCTGGATCACGCAGGTCGCGCCCGCGTCCACCACCACGTCGAGGCCGTCGCGGAACGGGAAGAAGGCGTCGCTGGCCACCACCGTCCCGGCCAGCGGCAGGCCGGCGTGCTCGGCCTTGATGCTGGCGATGCGGGCCGAGTCGAGCCGACTCATCTGGCCCGCGCCCACGCCCATGGTCATGCCGTCCTTGCAGAAGACGATGGCGTTGCTCTTGACGAACTTGGCGACCTTCCAGGCGAACAACAGGTCCTGCAGCTCGGCCGGCGTGGGCTGCTTCTTCGTCACGACCTTAAGGTCGGACAGTTGCAGCTCGTGATTGTCAGCGGTCTGGATCAAGAGGCCCGAGCCGACGCGCTTGACGTCCATGGCATTGCGGCCGTTGTCCCAGTCGGTGGCGCCACCCTTGGGCAGGTCGATCTGCAGGATGCGCACGTTCTGCTTGGCCTTGGTGGCCTGGAATACGGCCAGCGCTTCGGGCGAATAGCCCGGCGCCATCAGCACTTCGACGAACTGCTTGTTGACGGCTTCGGCCGTGGCCAGGTCGACCGGGCGGTTGAAGGCGATGATGCCGCCGAAGGCCGAGGTGGAGTCGGTCTTGAACGCCTTGGCATAGGCTTCCAGGGCACTCGCACCGACAGCCACGCCGCAGGGGTTGGCATGCTTGACGATCACGCAGGCGGGCGCGTCGAAGCTCTTCACGCATTCCCAGGCCGCATCGGCATCGGCGATGTTGTTGTAGCTGAGCTCCTTGCCCTGCAACTGCCTGGCCGTGACCAGCGAGCCGGGCGCGGGGTACAGGTCGCGGTAGAACGCCGCGTGCTGGTGCGGGTTCTCGCCGTAGCGCAGGTCCTGCAGCTTGACGAAGCGGCCGTTGCTCTGCGCCGGAAAGGCGCTGCGCTGCGGTGCGGGCTGGCCGATGCTGGCTTCGAAATCGATGGCCGACAGGTAATCGCTGATGGCGCCGTCGTAGTCGGCGATGCGGTTGAAGGCCGCCACTGACAGGGCGAACTTCGTCTTCTGCGTGATACCGCCGGCCTTCAGCTCGGCCAGCACGCCCGCGTACTGAGAAGCGTCGGTCAGTACCGCGACATCCTTCCAGTTCTTGGCGGCGCTGCGCACCATGGCCGGGCCGCCGATGTCGATGTTCTCGATCGCGTCCTCCAGCGTGCAGCCGGCCTTGGCCACGGTGGATTCGAACGGATAGAGGTTGACGGCCAGGATATCGATCGTGTCGATGCCGTGCTGCTCGATGGCTTGCACGTGCGCGGGCAGGTCGCGGCGCGCGAGCAGACCGCCGTGGATCTTGGGGTGCAGCGTCTTCACGCGGCCGTCGAGCATTTCGGGGAAGCCCGTGTGCTCGGCCACTTCGGTGACGGGCAGGCCGGCATCGGCCAGCAGCTTCGCGGTGCCGCCGGTGGACAGCAGCCGCACGCCCAGCGCGTGCAGCGCCTGCGCGAATTCGAGGATGCCGGTCTTGTCGGAGACGGAGATCAGTGCGTTCATGGAAAGGCCACGGTTGAAGTTGCGGATTCGGTTCATGGGCCGCGGTGCGCGGCCCCGGGCAGGTCAGCCCTTGAGCAGGCGGTGTTCGAGCAGCTTCTTGCGCAGCGTGTTGCGGTTGAGGCCCAGCCATTCGGCGGCGCGCGACTGGTTGCCCTCGGCGTGGCGCATCACCACCTCGAGCAGCGGCTTCTCCACCACCTTGACCATCATGTCGTACATGCCGTCGGGCTCGGTGCCGCGCAAGTCGCGCAGATAGCCTTCCAGGCTGTCGCGCACGCAATCCTCGATCTGTTTCTTGCTCATGTCTTTGTCATGCGGCGACGTCGGCCGCCCTTCCCCTGTGTCTTGAATCTTCTGTCGGCGCCGCCACGGCTTCGGGCAGGCGGTCGGCCGCATCGGCCAGTTGCGCGAAGAACGACGCCACCGCAGCCAGCTGGCCGGGCGCATCGTCGATCGTGTTCATGTGGTCGCGGAAAGCCTCGCCGCCCGGGAGGTCGCGCACGTACCACCCGATGTGCTTGCGCGCGCTGCGAACCCCGGTGAACTCGCCATAGAGCGAATAGTGGTCCTCGAGGTGATCGACGAGGACACGGCGCACCTCCGCCACCAGCGGCGGCGCGAGCAGCTCACCGGTGGCCAGGTAGTGCGCAACCTCGCGGAAGATCCAGGGCCGGCCCTGCGCGGCGCGACCGATCATGACGGCGTCCGCGCCCGTATGGGCCAGCACCTGGCGCGCCTTGCGGGGCGAGTCGATGTCGCCGTTGGCCACCACGGGCACGCCCACGGCGGCCTTGACGGCAGCGATGGTGTCGTACTCGGCATGCCCCTTGTAGCCCTGCTCGCGCGTGCGACCGTGTACGGTCAGCATGCGGATGCCCACACCCTCGAACGCGCGCGCCAGCGCCACGGCGTTGCGGCCACTGTCGCTCCAGCCGGTACGCATCTTGAGCGTGACGGGCACGCCCAACGGTTCGCAGGCGCGAACCACGGCTTCGGCGATGGCGATGGCCAGCGGCTCGTCCTGCATCAGCGCCGAGCCGGCCCACTTGTTGCACACCTTCTTCGCCGGGCAGCCCATGTTGATGTCGATGATCTGCGCGCCGCGTTCGACGTTGTAGACGGCGGCCTCGGCCATCATCTGCGCCTCGGTGCCGGCGATCTGCACGGCGATGGGCGCGGCCTCGCCATCGTGGTTGGCGCGGCGCGAAGTCTTGAGGCTGTTCCAGAGGTCGCGGCGCGACGTCACCATCTCGCTGACCGCATAGCCCGCGCCGAACTGGCGCGCCAGGCGCCGGTACGGCCGGTCGGTCACGCCCGCCATCGGCGCGGCGAAGACGTTGTTCGCCAGGGAATAGGGGCCGATGTTCATGACGGGAGGTGGGGCTGCCGCAGGGTGCGGCAGGAAGAGCGCAACAAGGTGCCTGAAAAAAACGAGGCACGATTGTATCTGCCTAAAATTTCAGCAGCCGGAATGGCGGATCGGTGTTTGCCCGGCTTGGCGTGCGCGCCCTGTCCTACCCTGGCCGTACTCAGCGCTTCCTATACTGGTCGCCCTGATGGACACGCCCTGGATCGCCTCCCTGCTCTCGCTGCTCGCCCTGCCGCAGTACGGCTTGTCGGGGCTGTTCTTCGCCTCGTTCCTCTCGGCCACGCTGCTGCCCATCGGCTCCGAGCCGATCCTGTTCGGCCTGCTGCAACTCAATCCGTCTTTGCTGTGGCCTGCCATCTTCGTGGCCACGGCCGGCAACACGCTGGGCGGGGCGGTGGACTGGTGGATGGGTTATGGCGCGCACAAGGCGGTCGACCGTTACAGCCACTCTTCACATCACACCCGCGCGCTCGACTGGCTCAGGCGGCTGGGTCCCAAGGCCTGCCTGCTATCGTGGCTGCCACTGGTGGGCGATCCGCTGTGCGCCGTGGCCGGCTGGCTGCGCATGCCGTTCTGGCCGTGCCTCATGTACATGGCCATCGGCAAGTTCGCGCGCTACGTGGTGATGACGCTGGCGCTGCTCTACATGTTCCCGGCGCAGCTCTGAATCAGACGATGCCGTAGGGCCCGCCCTTTTCCAGCGCGCGCTGGTAGGCGGGCCGCGCGTGGATGCGCGCCAGCCAGTCCATGAGCCGAGGCCGGCCCGCATCGAGGCCGCCCCGCGCCGAGGCCGCCTCGAGGGGAAAACTCATCTGGATGTCCGCTGCCGTGAATTCGCTGCCGGCGAACCACTCACGCGTCGCGAGCTCGCCTTCCAGAAAGTCGAGATGCTGGCGGATCTGCGGCAGCACGAAGCTGTTGCGCGTGCGGCCCGCAATGGCCTTCGCGAAGGGCCGGATCGGCCACGGCGCGCGACGCTCGATCTGATCGAACACCAGCTTGAGCAGCAGCGGCGGCATGGCCGAGCCTTCGGCGTAGTGCATGAAGTAGCGATAGCGCAGCGCGTCGGGCGTGCCGGCAACGGGCGCGAGGCGGCCGCCACCATGGCGCTCGACCAGGTATTCGAGGATGGCGCCGGACTCCGCAACGGTGGCGTCGCCGTCGGTGATGACCGGTGACTTGCCCAGCGGATGCACTGCGCGCAGCTCGGGCGGCGCCAGCAGCGTCTTCGGGTTTCGCTGGTAGTGGCGGACTTCGTAGGGGATGTCCAGCTCCTCCATGAGCCAGAGCACGCGCTGCGAGCGCGAATTGTTGAGGTGGTGCAGGACGATCATCCCGGCATGGTGCAGCAGCGCGGGAAACCGCACAAGCACGCGGTTACAGCCCGCCGGCAAGGGATTGGCCCGCCGCCTAAAATGCAGGGGTGCCCGACATCCTGAACGCCGACCTGCATTGCCATTCCGTGGTCTCCGACGGCACGCTCACTCCCGAGCAGCTGGCCGGGCGGGCCGCCGCCAACGGGGTCGAACTGTGGGCGTTGACCGACCACGACGAGATCGGTGGCCAGCACCGCGCTGCAGCGGCTGCCCGTGCCCACGGCATGCGCTACCTCACGGGCACCGAGATTTCGGTCACCTTCGCGGGCGAGACGGTGCACATCGTGGGGCTGGGCTTCGATGCCGACGACGCAGCCATGCGCGAGGGGCTGTTCGACACACGCGGTGGCCGCGGCAAGCGGGCGCAGGAGATGTCGGAGCAACTGGCGCGCGTGGGCATCCATGGCGCCTACGAAGGCGCGCTGCGGTTCGTGGGCAATCCCGAGCTGATCTCGCGCACGCACTTCGCGCGCTTCCTGGTGGAATCAGGCATCTGCCGCGACACGCCCGAGGTGTTCCGCAAGTACCTCACCGAAGGCAAGCCCGGGTACGTGGAACACCGCTGGGCCAGCCTGCGCGACGCGGTGCACTGGATCACCGACGCCGGCGGCATGGCCGTCATCGCCCATCCGGGCCGCTACAACTTCACCGCCAACGAGGAATACGCGCTGTTCACCGAATTCAAGGCCCATGGTGGCCGTGGGGTCGAGGTGGTCACCGGCAGTCACACCCCGCAGGAATACGTGAAGTACGCCGCGGTGGCCACCGAGTTCGGCCTGGCCGCCTCGCGCGGCAGCGATTTCCACAGCCCCGACGAGAGCCACACCGACCTGGGCCGGCTGCCGCCACTGCCCGGCGGCCTCACGCCCGTATGGGAACTGATGGAAGACCGCTTCCTGTGACGCCCTACGGACGCCCGCTGGCGGGCATCGTCTTCGCGGTGCTCGCCGTCGCCAGCTTCGCCGTGCTGGATACCGCCACCAAGGTGGCGAGCCTCACCATTCCCGTGATGATGGCCCTGTGGTTCCGCTACGCCTTCCAGGCGTTCGCCACTTCGGCCGTGCTGATACCGCGCGAGGGAATGGCCGCGGCCTTCCGCACCAGCCACCCCCGCTTCCAGTTGTTGCGTGGCGTGCTGTTGCTGGCCACGAGCGTGTTCGCCTACTTCAGCCTCAAGTTCATGCCGGTGGGCGAGTTCACCGCCATCGTGATGATCGTGCCGCTGGTGGTCACGCTGCTGGCCGCCACTTCGCTGGGCGAACGGGTGTCGCCGCTGCGCTGGATCCTGGTGGCCGGCGGTTTCACGGGCGCCATGGTCATCATCCGGCCGGGCGGCGAAGGTTTCAGCTGGGCGATGCTGCTGCCACTGGGCCTGGTGGCCTCGAACTCCTGGTTCCAGATGCTGACCAGCCGCATGGCGCGCACCGAGAATCCGCTGACCACCCACCTCTACACCGGCTGGATCGGCCTGGTGCTCACCAGCGTGCTGGTGCCTTTCGTCTGGATCACGCCGGCCACGACGGTGGAATGGGTGGCCCTGCTTCTGATGGGCCTGATGGCGACGGTGGGTCACTTCCTGCTGATCCTGGCCTACACGAGCGCGCCAGCCTCGTGGATCACGCCTTATCTCTACTTCCAGATCGCCTTCGCGATGCTGGGCGGCTGGCTGGTGTTCTCGCACCTGCCCGACCGCTATTCCGTGGCTGGCATCGCCCTCATCGCCGTCTGCGGCGTGGCCGGAGGCTGGCTGACGATGCACGAGGCGCGCCAGCAACGCCGTTCTGCGCAGCTGCCCGTGCAACCGATAGAGAGCTAGAGATGGCCCAGTACTTCGAAGTCCACCCCGAGAACCCGCAGCAGCGCCTGCTCAAGCAGGCGGCCGCCCTGCTGGCCAAGGGCGGCATCGTCGCCGTGCCGACCGATTCCAGCTATGCCCTGGCCTGCCACCTCGACGACAAGGCAGCCGTCGACGCGCTGCGCCGCATCCGCCGGGTGGACGATCGCCATCACCTCACGCTGCTGTGCCGTGACCTGGCCGAGTTGTCGAGCTACGCGCGCGTGGACAACCGGCAGTACCGGCTGCTGAAGGCCGCCACGCCGGGCCCCTACACGTTCATCCTCGAAGCCACCAAGGAAGTGCCACGTCGCGTGAGCCATCCGCAGCGCAAGACCATCGGCCTGCGCGTGCCCGCGCACCGGGTGCTGGACGAATTGCTCGCCCTGCACGGCGAGCCGCTGCTGGCCACTACCTTGATCCCGCCCGGCGAGACCGACCCGCTCAACGACGCGGCCGAAATCCGCGAGCGCTTCGAGCACGAGCTGGCCGCGGTGATCGATGCCGGCGCCTGCGCCTCCGAGCCCACCACCGTGGTCGATCTTGTGCCGATGGGCACGGGCGGCGAGCCCGAACTCATCCGACAGGGACGCGGCGAGCTGGGCCCGCTGGGGCTCTGAGCCGTCACCGCTGAAAGCAGAAAGCCCCGCGATGCGGGGCTTTCTGCGTCAGGCCGTTCCGCCGACGGTCAGCCCGTCGATGCGCAAGGTGGGCTGCCCCACCCCCACCGGCACGCTCTGCCCTTCCTTGCCGCAGGTGCCCACGCCGGTGTCGAGCTGCATGTCGTTGCCGATCATGGTCACGCGTGTGAGCGCGTCGGGGCCGTTGCCGACGATGGTGGCGCCCTTCACGGGGTAGAGGATCTTGCCGTTCTCGACCCAGAACGCCTCGCTGGCCGAGAACACGAACTTGCCGCTGGTGATGTCCACCTGACCGCCGCCGAAATTGGTGGCGTACAGCCCCTTCTTCATGCTGGCAACGATCTCGCCCGGATCCTTGTCGCCGCCAAGCATGTAGGTATTGGTCATGCGCGGCATCGGCACGTGCGCATAGCTCTCGCGGCGTCCGTTGCCGGTGGGCGCCACCTTCATCAGCCGCGCATTCATCGAATCCTGGATATAGCCCTTGAGGATGCCGTCCTCGATCAGCACGTTGCGCTGGCTGGCGTTGCCCTCGTCGTCGACGTTGAGCGAGCCGCGACGGTCGGCCAGCGTGCCGTCGTCCAGCACGGTGACGCCCCTGGCCGCCACGCGCTGGCCGATGCGGCCCGAGAAAGCCGACGAGCCCTTGCGGTTGAAGTCACCTTCCAGGCCATGGCCGATGGCCTCGTGCAGCAGCACGCCAGGCCAGCCCGGACCAAGCACCACGGTCATCTCGCCGGCCGGCGCGGGACGCGCGTCGAGGTTGGTCAGTGCGGCCGTGACGGCGGCTGTCACGTATTCGGTGATGAGCGCCTCGTCGAAGTGCGCGAGGCCGAAGCGCCCGCCGCCGCCGCCCGAGCCCATCTCGCGGCGGCCACCCTGCTCGGCGATGACGGTGACCGACAGCCGCACCAGTGGCCGCACGTCGGCCGCCAGGGTGCCGTCGGCGCGGGCCACCAGCACCACGTCGTACTCGCTGGCCAGGCCGGCCATCACCTGCACCACGCGGGGATCGCGCGCACGGGCCATCTGCTCCACGTGTTCGAGCAGCCGGACCTTGGCCGTGCTGTCGAGCGTGGCGATCGGGTCGAGCCCGTCGTAGAGCGACCGGCTGCCCGCGACACGGCGGGCGGGTGTCTTCACGCGCGCCGTCTTGCCCGCCGTGGCGATGGCACGCACGGTGCGCGCGGCATCGAGCAGCGAGGCCTCGGAGATGTCGTCGGAATAGGCGAAGGCGGTCTTCTCGCCGCTCACGGCCCGCACGCCCACGCCCTGGTCGATGCTGAACGAGCCCGTCTTGACGATGCCTTCTTCCAGGCTCCAGCCCTCGTGGCGGGTGTACTGGAAGTACAGGTCGGCATCGTCGACCCGGTGCGCCCGGATCTCGGCCAGCGCGCGCGTGAGGTGGGATTCGTCCAGCCCGAACGGCGTGAGAAGCAGCTTCTGCGCCGTGGCCAGGCGCTCCAGGGTAGGTTCGCGGGAAATCATCACGGGATTCTAGGACCGCCCCGATCCCCGCGCAGGAAAAGGTCTAGGTCTGTATCAATCGCCGGGATCGGGCGATCGACATCAGGATCCCCAGCGCCAGCCCCAGCGTGACCATGGCGGTGCCGCCGTAGCTGATGAACGGCAGCGGGACACCCACCACGGGCAGGATGCCGCTGACCATGCCCATGTTCACGAAGGCGTAGGTGAAGAAGATCATGCTGACGGCCCCCGCCAGCAGGCGCGAGAACAGCATGGGCGCCTCCAGCGCGATCATCAGCCCGCGGCACACCAGGAAGATGAAGCCCACCAGCAGGATCAGGTTGCCGGCCAGGCCGAATTCCTCGGAGTAGGCCGCGAAGATGAAGTCGGTGGTGCGCTCGGGAATGAACTCCAGGTGCGTCTGCGTGCCCTGCATGAATCCCTTGCCGAAGACGCCGCCCGAGCCGATGGCGATCATCCCCTGGATGATGTGGAAGCCCTTGCCCAGCGGATCCTGGCGCGGATCGAGCAGGGTGCAGATGCGCTGCTGCTGGTAGGCGTGCAGCACCGGCCAGCGGTTGCCCTGTTCGCACAACTGCGGCTCGAATCCCACCAGCAGCGCGATGCCGACGAGGCCCACGATCACCGGCGGCAACACCAGCTTCCACGACAGGCCGGCGAAGAAGATCACCGACAGACCGGCCGCCAGCACCAGCAGCGACGTACCCAGGTCGGGCTGTTTCATGATCAGGCCCACCGGGATCATAAGCAGCAGCCCGCCGGCCAGGAAGTCGATCGGGCGCAACTGCCCCTCGCGCTTGTGGAACCACCAGGCCAGCATGAGCGGCGTGGCGATCTTGAGGATTTCGCTGGGCTGGATCACGATGACGCCGGTGTTGAGCCAGCGCGTGGCGCCCTTGCGGGTAATGCCGAACAGCTCGACGGCGATCAGCAGCAGCACGCCCACGGTGTAGAGCGGCACGGCGAACTGCATCAGCCGCTGCGGCGGCACCTGCGCCACCACGAACATGATGAAGCCGGCCAGCAGCATGTTGCGGCCGTGGTCGACGAACCGGGTGCCGTGGTCGAACCCCGAGGAATACATGGCCGTCAGGCCGGCCGCGCACAACAGGAAGATGGCGAAGGCCAGCGGGCCGTCGAACCCCTGGAAGACCGGCAACACGCGTTGCAGGAGCGGCGGGCGATCGATCACGGCTGACATGGGCCGCGATTATCCGCCCGCCGGAGCGCGACCCGGCCGATGGCATCATGCAGCGATGGACATTGCACCCCATGCCCCCGCCGCAGACGGCCGTGTCACCCACCTGCTCTACCTGCACGGTTTCCGATCCTCGCCGCAATCGGCCAAGGCGCGCCACATGGCCGCCCGCGTGGCCGCGCGGCATCCGGCCGTGCACTGGTGGTGTCCGCAGTTGCCCCCCTCGCCGCGAGAGGCCATGGAAGCCGTGATGCAGCGCGTGGCCGCCTGGCCGGCCGACCGAACGGCCGTCGTCGGCTCGTCGCTCGGCGGCTTCTATGCGACCCACGTGGCCGAGACGCTGGGCTGCCGCGCCGTGCTGCTCAATCCGGCCGTCGACCCGGCGCGCGATCTCGCCCGCTACATCGGCGAGCAGACCGCCTGGCACGACCCCGCCGAAAGCTTCTATTTCGAGCCGCGGTACGTGGACGAGCTGCGCGCCCTGGCCCACGGTCCGCTGGCCAACCCGGCGCGCTATCTCGCCGTGATCGCCAAGGGCGACGAGGTGCTCGACTGGCGCGAGATGACCACGCGCTACGCAGGCGCACGCATCAAGCTGCTGGACGCCAGCGACCACGCACTGTCCGACTTCGACGACCACATCGACGAGATTTTCGACTTCCTCCATCTGGCTGTCCCGGCATAGCCGGGCGGTTGTCGAGGCCAGGATGCGCGGATCCGGCCTGGCCGGGTCGCTGCATAGCCCCTCATGGGGGAGCGCCGCAGGCGCCTCGGGGGGAGTCCAATGCCACAATCCGCCCCATGTTTGTATTGTTCGAAGAAGCCGGCAAGTTCCTGGCCGGCCGCGTGTTGTCCGAAGCCGAGTCGTCCGCACAGGTGGAACTCGATTCCGGCAAGCGCGTGAAGGTCAAGGCCGCCAACATCCTCATGCGGTTCGAGAAGCCGGCGCCCGCCGAGCTCCTGGCCCAGGCCCGTGCGATGGCTGCCGAGATCGACCTCGACCTGGCCTGGGAATTCGCCCCCGACGAGGAATTCGGCTTTGCCGACCTCGCTCGCGACTACTACAGTGCGTCCGCCGGCCAGGTGGAGCAGGCCGCCGCGCTGCTGCGGCTGTTCGAGACGCCACATTACTTCCGCCGCGCCGGCCGCGGGCGCTTCCGCAAGGCACCGGCCGAGATCGTCCAGCAGGCGCTGGCCGCCATCGAGAAAAAGAAGCAGATCCAGGCGCAGATCGACGGCTGGTCGGCCGATCTGGCGCGTGGCGAATGCCCCGAGCCGATCCGCGAGCAGCTCTACCGCATCCTGTTCAAGCCCGACAAGAACTCGCCCGAATACAAGGCCGTGGTCGAAGCCTCGCGCGCCACCCAGACCGCGCCGCTGGCTTTGCTGCAGCGCGCGGGCGCCATCGACTCGCCCTACCAGTTCCACTGGCGGCGCTTCCTGTTCGAGCACTTCCCGCGCGGCACCGGCTTCCCCGCACTCACGGCACCCGTGATCGCCGACGAACTGCCGCTGGCCGACGTGCGCGCCTTCTCCATCGACGACTCGCAGACCACCGAGATCGACGACGCGCTCTCGCTCACCGGCCTGGGCTCGGGCACGGTCACGCTGGGCATCCACATCGCCGCACCGGGCCTGGCGCTGGCCCCGGGCGACGCGGTGGATCAGGTGGCACGCCAGCGGCTGTCCACCGTCTACATGCCGGGCCACAAGATCACCATGCTGCCCGACGACGTGGTGCAGTCGTACACGCTGCAGGAAGGGCGCGATTGCCCCGCGGTGTCGCTTTACGTCACGCTCGACGAAGCCACGCTGGAGATCTCGGCCAGCGAGACGAAGCTCGAGCGCGTGCCGATCGCCGCCAACCTGCGCCACGACCAGCTCGACGAGGTGGTGACCGAGGACTGGCTGGCCAGCGGCAACGCCGCCGACCGCCTGCCCGCCGGTGCGCCCGCCGGGCAGAGCATCGGCCAGCCGGAGCTGGCCTTCCTGTGGCGGCTGGCCAAACACCTCAAGGCCGCACGCGAAGTGGTGCGCGGCAAGCCGGAGAACTTCTCGCGGCCCGACTACACCTTCCGCCTGGCCGGCCAGCGCGACGACGACGACCTCGAGCCGCGCGGCACCGAAGACGTCGTGATCGGCGTGCGCCGGCGCGGCGCGCCGCTGGACCTGATCGTGGCCGAGGCCATGATCCTGGCCAACAGCACCTGGGGCAGCTGGCTGGGCGAGCTCGGCGTGCCCGCCATCTACCGCAGCCAGGCCAGCCTGGCGCCCGGCGTGAAGGTGCGCATGGGCACCAAGGCGCTGCCTCACGCGGGCATCGGCGTGAAGAGCTACGCCTGGAGCACCTCGCCGCTGCGCCGCTACACCGATCTGGTGAACCAGTGGCAGATCATCGCGGGCGCGCGCCACGGCCGCACGGCTGCGCTGGCTGCCCCCTTCAAGCCCAAGGATGCGGCGCTGTTCGCCATCATCTCGGCATTCGACGCCGCCTACAGTGCCTACAACGCCAACCAGGGCGGCATGGAGCGCTTCTGGACGCTGCGCTGGCTCGAACAGCAGGGCGTGGGCGAGCTCGACGCCACGGTCATCAAGGACAACCTGGTGCGCGCCGACACGCTGCCGCTGGTGCTGCCCGTGCTGGGCGCACAGGGCCTGCCGCGCGGGGCGCGCGTTCGTGTGAAGCTGGGCGGCATCGATCTGATCGCGCTGGACGTGACGGGCACCGTGACAGAGCGCCTGGACGCGGACAGCGGCGCCGATGCACTGGACGATTCCGCCAGCGACGACGAGGACACCGTGGCCGGCCCGATCGCCATCGCGGTCGATCTGGCCGATGCGCAAACCCCGGGCGAAGGCGCCGCGCCCGACAGCGATAATCCGGCTCCGTGAACCTGCGGTCCTTCAGCACCCTCCAGATCGCGCTCGGCGTGTCGGTCGCGCTGCACGCGGTGCTGCTGACCGTGCGCTTCGTCGATCCGCAGGCGTTCAACCGCATCTTCCAGGACTCGCCGCTCGAGGTGATCCTGGTGAATGCCAAGGCCAACGAGCGGGTGGACAAACCCCAGGCCATCGCGCAGTTCGCACTGGCTGGCGGCGGCAATGTCGAAAAAGGCCGTGCCACCAGTCCCCTGCCCGCATCGGCCCTGACCGCCCGCGGCGATGCCTCCGAGGATTCGCAGCGCCGCATCGATTCCATGCAGGAGCAACAGATGCTCATGCTGGCGCAGATCCGCCAGACGCTCGCCGCCATGCCGCCGCCCGATCCGCGCCGCGTGGCCAATTCGCCCGAAGCCCGCGCCAACGAGGAGCGCCGCCGCCAGCTGATGCAGCTACTGGCCGAGATCGAACGCCGCGTGAACGAGGAAAACGCGCGGCCCAAGCGGCGCTACATCAGCCCCTCCACAGCCGCCGGCGTGCACGCGCTCTACTACAGCCGCTTCAAGGAAAGGGTGGAGAACCTCGGCACCACCAACTTCCCCACGCTGGCCGGCAACAAGCTCTATGGCGAGCTCACCATGCTCATCAGCCTCAACTCGATGGGCGAGGTCATCAACACCGAGATCGTGCAGACCTCGGGCAACCGCGCACTCGACCGCATCGCGCAGGCTATCGTGCGCGCGGGCGCGCCCTACGGCCAGTTCAGCCCGGCGATGCTGCGCGAGTTCCAGATCATGGTGGTGTCGTCCCGCTTCCGCTTCACGCGCGACGAAGTACTCGAGACCATGACCACCACGGCCGGCGGCGCCCGCGCCGAAGCTCCCTGACATCGCCGCCACGGCGCGCCTTTCCTTCCTGTTTTTTTGCGGATACCGATGGATTTCTATTGCCTCATGGGCCACCCGGTCGAGCACAGCCGCTCGCCCTGGTTGCACGCCCGCTTTGCCGAACTCACGGGCCAGCACCTGCGCTACGACAAGCGGCTGGTGCCGCTCGACGGCTTCCACGCCGCCGTGCAGGACTTCCGCGACGCGGGTGGCCGCGGCTGCAACGTCACCGTACCGTTCAAGTTCGAGGCTGCCGCGATGGCCGACGTGCTCACCGAACGTGCACGCCTGGCCGGCGCGGTCAACGTGCTGAGCTTCCGCCCCGACGGCATCCATGCCGACAACAGCGATGGCGTGGGCCTGGTGCACGACATCCAGCACAACGCCGGCGTGCCGCTGGCGGGCCGCGACCTGCTGCTGATCGGCGCCGGCGGCGCGGCAGCCGGCGTGCTCGGGCCGCTGCTGGACGCGCGCCCGCGCAGCATCACCCTGGTCAACCGCACGCAGTCGCGCGCCACCGAACTGGCGGCGCGCCATGCGCCGGTGGCTGCGCGCTCGGGTGTCGATCTGCTGGTGCAGGACATCGAGGTCGTGCGCGGCAGCTTCGACCTGGTCATCAATGCGAGCGCCAGCAGCCTGGCCGGCGGCCCGCCGCCCGTGCGTGACGCCGTCCTCAAGCCCGGTGCCCTGGCCTGCGACCTGATGTACGGCGAGGCCGCGCGCGGCTTCCTGCAATGGGCCGCCGAACGTGGCGCCGTGCCTCGGGACGGCCTGGGCATGCTGGTCGAGCAGGCCGCCGAGGCTTTCCACATCTGGCGCGGCGTGCGTCCGCCCTCCGCACAGGTGCTCGCCGAAGTGCGCGCGCTGGTGGACAGCCACTGACACGGCCGGTGCGCGCGCCATGAAACCCCTGCTGCGCTGGATCGGCCTCGTTGTACTGGCAGGACTGGCACTGCAGCTGTTCTTCCTGGGGCGCGTGGCGCTGATGACCGTGGTGGCGCCCGAGTCCACGTCGTTCCAGCGGTCCGAAGCCTGGCGGATCGCGCGCGAGCAGGGCAAGCTGCCTTGGCGCCACGAGTGGGTCGGTTACGCGCAGATCTCCGATCACCTCAAGCGCGCCGTCATCGCCAGCGAGGACGGCGACTTCATCAATCATGGCGGTGTCGAATGGGAAGCCATCGAGAAGGCCTGGCAGCGCAACACCCGCGCCGAGCAGGCCGCCGCGCGCCGTGCCCAGGCGCAGAAGGCCGCGCGTGCGCCGCGCATCGTCGGCGGCTCGACCATCACGCAGCAGCTCGCCAAGAACCTGCTGCTCTCGGGTGAGCGCACCCTGCTGCGCAAGGGCCAGGAGTTCGTGCTCACCCAGATGCTGGAGCTCCTGCTGTCCAAGCAGCGCATCCTGGAGATCTACCTCAACAGCGTCGAATGGGGCGAAGGCGTGTTCGGCGCCGAGGCCGCCTCGCGCCACTATTTCCGCAAAGGCGCCGACCGCCTCACGCCTTACGAAGCCGCGCGCCTGGCCGTGATGCTGCCGCGTCCGCGCTACTTCGAGAGACTGCCCAACTCGCCCTACCTCTCCAGCCGCGCCCAGACCATCGTGGCGCGCATGGGCGATGCCGTGCTTCCGTGAAGCAATGGCTACGAGGGCAGTCTTTGACGGGACTGGAGGGCGGCAAAAATTAGGTAATTCAACTGCAAATTACCCCTATTCGTATGGCATTTACCTTTTATCCGACCGGCGTCGCTGTACTGCAGTACTTCAAATTAATTAATTAATTCGATTGCAAATTACCCCCTTTTGCATAGCATTTACCCTATTTTTGTCGGATCCAATGCGGGTACTGCATGCATTCACTCTCGATCGACTATCTCGCAAAGGCTCCGTTTCGATACGCAGCAATTGGCGACGCTGCGCGCCCTGGGCGAATACCGGGGCAAGCAGAAGCTATATGTGGCGCAGTCGCCCGAAGTTTTGAGCGATTTGCGCCAGGTCGCTGTGGTGGAGTCGGCAGAATCCTCGAACCGTCTTGAGGGCGTTGTCGTAGCAGCGCACCGGCTCAAATCTCTGGTGCTCAAGAATGCGGCGCCGCAGAGCCGATCCGAACAGGAAGTGGCAGGTTATCGGGACGCGCTCGCGCTGATTCACGAAAGCGGCGCTCAGATGCCGCTCTCGGAAGGGACGTTGCTGCAGCTCCACGGCTGCCTATATCGTTATATGCCGCAGCCCGGCGGACGCTGGAAGGCGACCAACAACGACATCATTGAGCGCCACCCCGACGGCAGCTCACGCATCAGGTTCCGGCCGGTGGCTGCGCATCTCACGCCCATGGCGATGACCGACACAGTCGCACGCTATCGTACGGCGCTGGATCAACACCTCGCCGATCCTCTGGTGTTGGTGCCTTTAGTCGTTCTCGACTTCCTGTGCATCCATCCGTTCCCGGATGGCAACGGACGCATGGCGAGACTGCTGACCCTGCAGCTGCTCTACCACTTCGACTATGCCGTGGGCCGCTTCATCAGTCTGGAGCGCATCTTCGAAGAATCGAAAGAAAGCTACTACGAGACGCTGGAGGCCAGCTCGCAGCACTGGCACGATGCCACCCACAACATCGCCCCGTGGCTGAATTACTTCTGGGGCGCGCTGTTGCGTGCCTATAAAGAGTTTGAAGAACGGGTAGGCACCATCGAGCGCGGGCGCGGAGCCAAGGGCGACCGTGTGCGCGCAGAGATTCTCAAGCGCCAGTTGCCCTTCTCCATCTCGGAAATTGAGGAAGCCTGTCCTGGCGTCAGCCGCGACATGGTGAGGGTGATTCTGCGTGCCATGAAAGCCGAAGGATTGATTGAACCGAATGGGAAAGGCAGAGGTGCCAAATGGCAGCACAAACAGTCATGACCCTCTGCAGGGCCGCCGTGCCCCTTGACGCGTCACGCGACCACAAAGAAAACAATGGAGAGAAGAGCCGTGGATGACGTTTTTCAGTTTCGCAACCAGTTGGTTGACCGTTACAGCAACTTCTCTCGCAGCTTTGTTCGCATTGCCGCGGATGACATCCAGAAGGAAGTCGAACGCCAGTACCAGGATGGTCGTTATTGGCCCGAGCCCCTGGTTCAGATCAATCCCAACTACCAGCGCAAAGGTACCGTCGCAACTCAATTCTCGGCTGCGCTGGATGAGCCATTCTCATCGTGGCTGCTTGACTTGGCATCGAATGCGTTGCGTGAAGCGCTACCCCCAACGCAGGGATACTCATAATCCAGACATGCTGGCCAAGATCACGAGCCTGTTCCTGCTGGGACTCATCCGACTGCTGACCGGCGCGCAGGCGCGGTGGTGGGGCTGCCCGCCCAAGGCCGAGCAGCGCATCTACTTCGCCAACCACCAGAGCCATGCCGACCTGGTCATGATCTGGGCCGCGCTGCCGCAGGAGCTGCGCGGCATCACGCGCCCCATCGCCGCGCGCGACTACTGGACCCGGTCGCCCTTTCGCCAGTGGATCACCACCGCCGTGTTCAACGCGGTCTATGTGGACCGCGAACGCAAGGAAGGCGAAGATCCGCTGGCCCCGCTGATCGACGCGCTGGAACGCGGCGATTCCATCATCATCTTTCCCGAAGGCACGCGTGGCTACCAGGAAGAGCCGCAGCCGTTCAAGTCGGGCCTCTACAGCCTGGCGCAGCGCTTTCCCGACGTGGTGCTGGTGCCGGCCTGGATCAACAACATCCAGCGACTGCTGCCCAAGGGCGAGGTGATCCCGGTGCCCGTGCTGTGCTCGGTGACCTTCGGCGCGCCGATCCAGCTGCAGGAAGGCGAAGACCGGCGTGTGTTCCTGGACCGCGCGCGCGATGCGGTCGTCGCCCTGCGCGAAGTCTGAGGTGCCGGCATGAGTTTCAACGCTTTCCTGCGCAGCCTCACGCCCGACGAGCAGGTTGCGCTCGTCTTCGTCGTGCTGTTCGGCCTGCTGCTGCTGGCCAGCGTGGTGCTGTTCACCGCCAGCCAGCGCGAACAGCCCGACAACGAAGAGGGCCGCCGCCGCACCGAACTGCTGGTGGACCTGCGCGAGTTGCTGCAGGCCTCGTGGATGATGACCGCCGTGTTCTGGATCGGCTGGGCCATGGGCGAAACCGTGGCCACCGTCCTGTTCGCGCTGGTGGCGTTCTTCACATTGCGCGAATTCATCACGCTTTCGCCCACGCGGCGCGGCGACCACCGCAGCCTGATCCTGGCGTTCTTCGTCGTGTTGCCGGTCCAGTTCTGGCTGGTGGCCTCGCGCCACTTCGACCTGTTCACCGTGTTCATTCCGGTGTACGTCTTCCTCGCGCTACCCGTGACGAGTGCGCTGGCCGACGACCCGCAGCGCTTCCTCGAACGCACGGCCAAGCTGCAGTGGGGAATCATGGTGTGCGTCTATGGCATGAGCCATGTGCCGGCGCTGCTGCTGCTGTCCTTCCCCGGATGGAACGGACGCCAGGCCTTCCTGGTGTTTTTCGTCGTGCTGGTGGTGCAGACCTGCATGGTGGCACAGCACCTGGCGGCGCGGCGTTTCTCGCGCCGGCCGGTGGCGCCCAACGTGAGCTCGAGCTTCAACTGGATCTCGTGGGCGATCGGCGTGCTGGCCGGTGGACTGGTGGGCGGCGTCCTGTCGGCGATGACGCCGTTCAAGCCCGGCCAGGCGCTGGGCATGGCACTCATCGCCTGCGTGGCAGGCTCGCTCGGCCATCTGGTGATGAAGGCGCTCAAGCGCGATCGCGGCGTGACCAACTGGGGCGGCCAGGCACGCTCGGTCACCGGGGCCACCGGCTTGCTCGACCGCGTGGATGCGCTGTGCTTCGCGGCGCCGATCTTCTTCCACTCGGTACGCTGGTACTTCAACCTCTGATGAGGATCCTCGGCATCGACCCCGGCCTGCAGACCACCGGCTTCGGCTTGGTGGACATGGACGGCCACGCACTGCGCTACGTCGCCAGCGGCACCATCACGACGAAGCACCTCGATCGCGGCAACCTCCCCGCGCGGCTGAAGGTGCTGTTCGACGGCATTGGCGAAGTGCACCAGCGCTACCGGCCCGATGCGGCCGCCGTCGAGATCGTGTTCGTCAACGTCAATCCGCAGGCCACGCTGCTGCTGGGCCAGGCGCGCGGCGCCTGCCTGACGGCGCTCGTGAGCTGCTCGCTGCCCGTGGCCGAATACACCGCGCTGCAGATGAAGCGCGCCGTGGCCGGCCACGGCAAGGCGGCCAAGCCACAGGTGCAGGAAATGGTGCGGCGCCTGCTGCAACTGCCTGGCCTCCCCGGCACCGACGCCGCCGACGCGCTGGGTCTGGCCATCACGCACGCGCACGCGGGCGCGTCGATGGCGCGGCTGGCCGAGGCGGGTGGCGCGCTGCAGCGTTCGACCAGCAGCATGTACAGGGCAGGGCGCAGCCGCTGATCGCCTGCGGTGCGGATCAGTCCGCCGCCGGCACGATCGGCACGTAGAGCGCACCGCCGCCGCGCCGGAATTCGTCCGCCTTGCGTGCCAGACCCTCGGCCACCACGTCCGATTCGGTCTGGCCCTGGCGCGCCGCGTACTCGCGCACTTCCTGCGTGATCTTCATCGAGCAGAACTTCGGGCCGCACATCGAGCAGAAGTGCGCCACCTTGCCCGAATCCTTGGGCAGTGTTTCGTCGTGGAATTCGCGCGCCGTGTCCGGATCGAGCCCGAGGTTGAACTGGTCCTGCCAGCGGAACTCGAAGCGCGCACGGCTGAGTGCATCGTCGCGGGCGCGCGCCCCAGGGTGGCCCTTGGCGACGTCGGCGGCGTGCGCGGCGATGCGGTAGGCCATCAGGCCCTGCTTGACGTCCTCGCGGTCGGGCAGGCCCAGGTGCTCCTTGGGCGTCACATAGCAGAGCATGGCCGTGCCCATCCAGCCGATCATGGCCGCGCCGATGGCACTGGCGATATGGTCGTAGCCGGGCGCGATGTCGATGGTGAGCGGGCCCAGCGTGTAGAACGGCGCCTCGTGGCAGTGGCGCAGCTGCTCGTCCATGTTGGCCTGGATCATGTGCATCGGCACGTGGCCCGGGCCTTCGATCATGGTCTGCACGTCGTGCTTCCAGGCGATCTGCGTGAGCTCGCCCAGGGTGCGCAGCTCGGCGAACTGGGCCTCGTCGTTGGCGTCGGCGCCGCTGCCGGGGCGCAGGCCGTCGCCGAGCGAGAAGCTCACGTCGTAGGCCTTCATGATTTCGCAGATTTCCTCGAAGTGCGTGTAGAGGAAGTTCTCCTTGTGGTGGGTGATGCACCACTTGGCCAGGATGGAGCCGCCGCGCGAGACGATGCCGGTGCGCCGCTTGGTCGTGAGATGGATGAAGGGCAGGCGCACGCCCGCGTGGATGGTGAAGTAGTCGATGCCCTGCTCGGCCTGCTCGATCAGGGTGTCGCGGAAGATCTCCCAGCTGAGGTCCTCGGCCACGCCGCCCACCTTTTCCAGCGCCTGGTAGATGGGCACGGTGCCGATGGGCACAGGCGAGTTGCGCACGATCCAATCGCGCGTGGTGTGGATGTTCTTGCCGGTCGAGAGGTCCATCACCGTGTCGCCGCCCCAGCGGATGGACCACACGAGCTTCTCCACCTCTTCCTCGATGCTGGAGGTGACGGCCGAGTTGCCGATGTTGGCGTTGATCTTGACCTTGAAGTGGCGGCCGATCGCCATCGGCTCCAACTCGGAGTGGTTGATGTTGGCCGGGATGATGGCGCGCCCGCGCGCCACTTCGTCGCGCACGAACTCGGGCGTGATGGCACGCGGCAGCCGCGTACCCATGGCGTTGCCGGCCAGGCGCTGCTCGCGCGCGGCGTCGCGCAGGTAGGGCTCCATCCATTCGCGGCGGCCGTTCTCGCGCAGGGCCACGTATTCCATCTCGGGCGTGACGAGGCCCCGTCGGGCGTAGTGCATCTGCGTGACGTTGGCGCCCGCTTTCGCGCGGCGCGGCGTGCGTTGCAGGGCCGCGGCTCCGGCGCGCAGGGCGGCGAGCCGGTCGGCCCCTTCGCTGCGGCGGCCGTCGTCCAGCGCAACGTGCGGGCGGCCAGCATAGATCTCGGTATCGCCGCGCGCCTCGATCCAGTCGCCGCGCACGCTGGCCAGCCCGCGGCGCACGTCGATCGTGGCGCCGGGGTCGGTGTACGGGCCGGAGGTGTCGTACACGCTCACGATCTCGCCGTTCGTGAGTGCGATGTCGCGCACGGGCACGCGCACGCCCGGCTGCGCACCGTTCAGCCAGCCTTTGGTGGACGCAGGGAACGGCTCGCGCGCACGGGCCAGCAGGTGGGGGAAGGGATCGGGGGCATTCATGGCGGCACTCCAGTGAGGTGGATGGAATGCTCCGCATGGGCCCGCATGCGTGCAGACAGACGCCAGGCAGGCGCGCACGCACGGATTCAGACTGCAGCTCTTCTTACGCTGGTACTAACCAGATCAAGTTCACGGTTCCGGCGGTCAGGTCCGCCATCTCAGCACGCCATACGTGCACCCCGGAGCAGGGGCGAGTATAGGCGCCACCCGCCGCGGGCAGATCAGAGCACGCGCTCGAGGATCAGCACCCCGAAGAACCCCAGCGCGGCCAGCACCGTCCACTTCAGGATCACGAGGCCCCAGTGCTTGAAGCGCGGCTGGCCGGTGCCGGCGTAGAACGCGAAGCAGACGCCGGCCGCGATCAGCAGCACGAAGATGGACCAGCGGAACAGCAGCATCGCTTCAGTAAGGCGGGCGGATCACCAGGCGGGCGCCGGGCGCGCGAAGCCGGCGGGTGCCTGGCGTTCGTCGGCGAAGGTGACGACCTCGTAGGCGTCCTCGTGCGCCAGCAGTTCGCGCAGCAGGCGGTTGTTCATGGCATGGCCCGAGCGGAAGGCGCTATAGGCCGCCAGCAGCGGCTTGCCCACCACGTAGAGGTCGCCGATGGCGTCGAGGATCTTGTGCTTGGCGAATTCGTCGTCGTAGCGCAGACCCTCGTGGTTGAGCATCTTGTAGTCGTCCATCACGATGGCGTTGTCGAGCCCACCGCCGAGCGCCAGGCCGTGGCTGCGCATCATCTCGACGTCCTTGGTGAAGCCGAAGGTGCGCGCGCGCGCGATGTCGCGGCTGTAATTGCCCGAGCCCAGGTCGAAGGTCACGCTCTGGCCGGTGGAGTCGACGGCCGGATGGCGGAAGTCGATCCCGAAGGTGAGGCTGAAGCCGTGGTACGGCGCGAGGCGCGCCCACTTCATCGCCGCGCCCTCGCCTTCGCGCACTTCGACCGGCCTGACGATGCGGATGAAGCGCCGGGGGGCCCTCTGCAGCTCGATCCCCGCGCTCTGCAGCAGGAACACGAACGACGCGGACGAACCGTCGAGGATGGGCACCTCTTCGGCGGTGATGTCCACGTACAGGTTGTCGATGCCCAGGCCCGCGCAGGCCGACATCAGGTGCTCGATCGTATGCACCTTGGCGTCGCCCGAGCCGATCGTGGAGGCCAGGCGCGTGTCGGTGATCGCCGTGGCCGACACCGGGATATCGACCGGCTGCGGCAGGTCGATGCGCCGGAACACGATGCCCGTGTCGGGCTGGGCCGGCCGCAGGGTGAGCTCGACCCGCTGCCCGCTGTGCAGGCCCACGCCCACGGCCTTGGTGATGGTCTTGAGCGTGCGTTGCTGGAGCATGGTGCGAATTTTAGTTCGCATCCCTTAGGCCGGGATTGGCAGGGAATTGATGGCCACGATGGCCCGGCACGGGTGCCGGGCCATCGGGGTCAATCGGCTTGCTTGCGCAGGAACGCAGGAATTTCGAAGTCGTCCATGCCACCCGAGGCCAGCGCATCGACCTTGGCTGCGGCCTGGGTGCGGTTGGTGCGCCACACGCTGGGCACGGCCATCGTGCCGTAGTCGGGCTGGGCCGGCTGGGCCATGCCCTGCGAGACGCCGGGGCCGCCGACGGCCTGGTTCACGGTAGGCACGTTGAACGGCACGTTGTCGGTGCCGGTGCGCAGCACCTGCAGCGGAGGCGCGGTGCGGCGCTGACCCTGGCGCGACAGGCCCGTGGCCACCACGGTCACGCGGATCTCGTCGCCCAGGCCGTCGTCGTAGGCCGTGCCATAGATGACATGCGCGTCGGGAGAGGCGTAGGCGCGGATGGTGTTCATCGCCAGCTTCGACTCCGACAGCTTGAGGCTGCCCTTGGCGGCGGTGATGAGCACCAGCACGCCCTTGGCGCCGGACAGGTCGATGCCCTCGAGCAGCGGGCAGGCCACGGCCTGCTCGGCGGCGATGCGCGCGCGGTCGGGGCCATTGGCCACGGCCGTGCCCATCATGGCCTTGCCGGGCTCGCCCATCACGGTGCGCACGTCTTCGAAGTCGACGTTCACGTGGCCGGGCACATTGATGATCTCGGCGATGCCGCCGACGGCGTTCTTGAGCACGTCGTTGGCGTGCGCGAAGGCCTCGTCCTGAGTGATGTCGTCACCCAGCACCTCGAGCAGCTTCTCGTTGAGCACCACGATCAGCGAGTCGACGTTGGCTTCCAGCTCCGACAGGCCGTTGTCGGCGTTGGTCATGCGGCGGCCGCCTTCCCAGTCGAAGGGCTTGGTGACCACGCCGACGGTGAGGATGCCCATTTCCTTGGCGATGCGCGCGATCACCGGCGCGGCGCCCGTGCCCGTGCCGCCGCCCATGCCGGCGGTGATGAAGAGCATGTGCGCGCCATCGATGGCAGCACGGATGTCATCGGCCGCGGCTTCAGCCGCATCACGGCCCTTCTCGGGCTTGCTGCCGGCACCCAGACCGCTGGCACCGAGCTGGATGGTCTTGTGGGAGCTGCTGCGCGCCAGGGCCTGTGCATCGGTGTTGGCGCAGACGAATTCCACGCCCTGGACGTTGCGCTCGATCATGTGCGCCACGGCGTTGCCGCCGCCGCCGCCCACGCCGATCACCTTGATCTGGGTGCCCATGTTGAATTCTTCGACTTCGATCATTTCGATTGGCATGTGATTGCTCCTTGAATCTGAAAACTTGCAGTTGCCGGTTGGCTGATACGAAAACTTGTTGTGGTTATGGATGGCTTGCGCGCTTCAACGCGCGGGCGGGCGGTCCGGTGGACCGCCATCGACTTCGCCGCCTTCGCCAGCACAGCAAGGCCAGGCCGCCGCGGAACCGGCTTGGCCGGGCCGCTGGTGGCACCCCCCGTGGAGGGAAGCGGACGTTGGACGCTTTGGGGGGCATCAAAAATTCCCGATGAACCAGTCACGCACGCGGCCGAAGCCGGTCTTGAACGATCCGTTCTTCTGCGCCACCTTGTAGCCGCGCAGGCGCGCCAGGCGGGCTTCTTCGAGCAGGCCCATGACGGTGGCGGCGCGCGGCTGGGCCACCATGTCCGAGAGCGAACTCGCGTACTGCGGCACGCCGCGGCGCACCGGCTTGAGGAAGATGTCCTCGCCCAGCTCGACCATGCCCGGCATCACGGCGCTGCCGCCCGTGAGCACGATGCCCGAGGACAGCACCTCTTCATGGCCCGATTCGCGGATGACCTGCTGCACCAACGAGAAGATTTCCTCGATGCGCGGCTCGATCACGCCGGCCAGAGCCTGGCGGCTGAGCATGCGCGGGCCGCGGTCGCCCAGGCCCGGCACCTCGACCTGCACCTCGGGATCGGCCAGCAACTGCTTGGCGAAGCCGGATTCGACCTTGATGTCCTCGGCATCCTTCGTGGGGGTGCGCAGCGCCATGGCGATGTCGCTGGTGATCAGGTCGCCGGCGATCGGGATCACGGCCGTGTGGCGGATCGCGCCGCCTGTGAACACCGCCACGTCGGTGGTGCCGGCGCCGATGTCGACCAGCGCCACGCCCAGTTCCTTCTCGTCCTCGGTCAGCACCGATTGGCTGGACGCCAGCGGGTTGAGCATGAGCTGCTCGACTTCGAGGCCGCAGCGGCGCACGCACTTGATGATGTTCTCGGCCGCGCTCTGGGCGCCGGTGACGATGTGCACCTTGGCCTCCAGCCGGATGCCGCTCATGCCGATGGGCTCGCGCACGTCCTGCCCGTCGATCACGAATTCCTGCGGCTCCACCAGCAGCAGGCGCTGGTCGGTGGAGATGTTGATGGCCTTGGCAGTCTCCACCACGCGCGCCACGTCGGCTGGCGTGACCTCGCGGTCTTTCACGGCCACCATGCCGCTGGAGTTGATGCCGCGGATGTGGCTGCCGGTGATGCCGGTGTAGACGCGCGTGATCTTGCAGTCGGCCATCAGCTCGGCCTCTTTCAGCGCCTGCTGGATGCTCTGCACGGTGGCATCGATGTTGACCACCACGCCGCGCTTCAAGCCGTTGCCCGGCGCGATGCCCAGCCCGGCGAGCTTGAGCTCGCCGCCCGGCATGACCTCGGCCACCACCACCATCACCTTGGCGGTCCCGATGTCCAGCCCCACCACCAGATCTTTGTACTCTTTTGCCATGTTCAGCCTCGTTTCCTGGGCGTCCTCTGTTATCTCTTCTGCTGTTGCTGCTGCGGCGGCATCACCGTGGTGACGCCGCGGATGCGGACCGCATAGCCCTGCGCGTGGCGCAGGTCGGCGGATTCGAGCGTGTCGACGCGCCGGCCGTAGCGCGACGTGACCTGCGTGAGCGTGCGCACGAACTGCGTCGTGCGGGCAGACACCTCGGCCACGTCGCCGCGGCCGAGTTCGATCTCGGCGCCGCTGTCGAGCTCGGCACGCCAGCCGCCGCGGCTGGAGAGGTGCAGCGTCTCGATCGACAGATCGATGGACTCGAACAGCGGCTCGATCGCGCGGTACATCTCCAGCACCTCGGCGGACTGGCCGGACGGGCCATCCAGGCGCGGCAGGTCGTCCTGTTCCACGTCGCCGATGTTGGCTTCGAACACCTCGCCGAAGCTGTTGACCAGGCGCGATTCGCTCTCGGGGCCCCAGTAGGCGACGGCGTGATGTTCCTGCAGCGTCACCGACAGGCGATTGGGGAACTCGCGGCGGACCACCGCGCGTCGCACCCAGGGCACCGTCTCGAACGCCGACCTCGCCGACGCCAGATCGACCGTGAAGAAGTTGCCCGACAGTCGCGGCGCCACATTGGCGCGCAGCGTGACGGCGCTGTTGCGCGCCGTGTCGCCATGCACCGTGATGCCGCCGAGCGCGAACGCCGGATGCCGCAGCGCCCACCAGGCCACCGCGGCCAGCCCGGCGAACGCGCACGCCACGAACACCGCCGTGGCGGTGGCGTTCATGAGTCTCACGTCGAAGGGGACCGGCAGCGGTTCGCTCATGGGCGGGCGTCTCCGGCGGGTTGCGGCGCGGGCGGGTTGTCCAGCGTGGCCGACGCCAGCAGCTGCACGCACAGTTCTTCGTAGCTGATGCCCGCGGCGCGGGCTGACATCGGCACCAGCGAATGGCCGGTCATGCCGGGCGAGGTGTTGATCTCCAGCAGCGACGGGGCCCGCGTGGCGGCGTCGATCATCACATCGATACGCCCCCAGCCGCGGCAGCCCAGCACGCGGTAGGCACGCAGCACCAGCTGCTGGATCGCCTCTTCCTCACCCGCGGGCAGGCCGCAGGGCACGAGGTACTTGGTGTCGTCGGTGAAGTACTTGTTCTGGTAGTCGTAGTTGCCTTGCGGAGCCACGATGCGGATCACCGGCAGCGCCCGCGCCGCATCGCCCGTGCCGATCACCGGGCAGGTGACCTCGTCGCCCGAGACAAACTGCTCGCACAGCACGTCGGGGTCCAGCCGGGCCGCGGCGTCCACGGCGGCTTCCATGTCCGAGGGGCGCTCGACCCTGGCGACCCCGATCGACGAGCCCTCGCGCGCGGGCTTGACGATCACCGGCAGGCCCAGCTCGTCGGGAATCGACAGCACCTGCTGGCGGTCGAACGCGCCGCGCCGCAGCAGCCTGTACTTCGGCGTGGGCAGGCCGTCGGCCAGCCACACGCGCTTGGTGGTCACCTTGTCGATGGAAATGCTCGACGCCATCACGCCCGAGCCGGTGTAGGGAATGCCCAGCAGTTCCAGTGCGCCCTGTACCGTGCCGTCCTCGCCGAAGCGGCCGTGCAGTGCGATGAAGCAGCGCTCGAAGCCCTTGGCCTTGAGTTCGGAGAGATCGCGCTCGGCCGGATCGAACGCATGCGCGTCCACACCCTTCGACTGCAGCGCCTTGAGCACGCCCGTGCCCGACATGAGGGACACCTCGCGCTCGGCCGAGCGCCCGCCCATCAGCACGGCCACCTTGCCGAAGCTGGGGGCCGGCACGCTCGGGGACGGCCCGGCGGCGCTCGCGGCTGGCGTCACCATCATGATTTGCCCTCGGAAAGTTCCACGATCTTCGCGGGCACTCCACCGATGGAGCCCGCACCCATGCACATCACCACGTCGCCGTCGCGCGCGTTGTCGATCACCGCCTGCGGCATGGCGGCGATGTCGTCCACGAACACCGGCTCCACCCTGCCCGCCACGCGAAGGGCGCGCATGAGCGAACGGCCGTCGGCCGCCACGATGGGAGCCTCGCCGGCCGCGTAGACCTCGGCCAGCAGCACGGCATCGCAGCCGGCGCCGATCACCTTCACGAAATCCTCGAAGCAGTCGCGCGTGCGGGTGTAGCGGTGCGGCTGGAAGGCCAGCACGATGCGCCGGCCCGGGAAGGCGCCGCGTGCGGCGGCCAGCGTGGCGGCCATCTCCACCGGATGGTGGCCGTAGTCGTCGATGACGGTGGCGCGGCCGCCCGAGGGCAGGCGCACGTCGCCGTAGCGCTGGAAGCGCCGGCCCACGCCGTGGAACTCTGCCAGCGCCTTCTGCACGGCCGCGTCGGGCACCGACAACTCCACAGCGATGGCGATGGCGGCCAGCGCGTTGCGCACGTTGTGCTCGCCGGCGAGGTTGAGCACGATGGGCAGGTCGGGCAGCGTGACGCCGTTGCGCCGCTGCACGGTGAAGTGCATCTGCCCGCCCATGGCCCGCACATCGACGGCGCGCACCTGCGCGTCTTCGCCGAAGCCGTAGCTGGTCACCGGGCACGACACCTGCGGCACGATCTGCGCCACGGCCGGATCGTCGGTGCACAGCACGGCCGTGCCGTAGAACGGCATGCGGTGCAGGAAGTCGACGAAGGCGCCCTGCAGCCGGCCGAAGTCGTGGCCGTAGGTCTCCATGTGGTCGGCGTCGATGTTGGTCACCACGGCCATCACGGGCAGCAGGTTGAGGAACGACGCGTCGGATTCGTCGGCCTCGACCACGATGTATTCGCCCGAACCCAGCTTGGCATTGGCGCCGGCGCTGTTCAGGCGCCCGCCGATCACGAAGGTGGGATCGAGCCCGGCTTCGGCCAGCACGCTGGCGACCAGGCTGGTGGTGGTCGTCTTGCCGTGCGTGCCGGCAATGGCGATGCCACGGCGCAGGCGCATCAGTTCGGCCAGCATGAGCGCGCGCGGCACCACGGGGATCTTCTTCTCGCGCGCGGCGATGACCTCGGGGTTGTCCGCCTGCACGGCCGTGGAGGTGACGACCGCGTCGGCCCCCGCCACGTTGCTGGCCGCGTGGCCCACCTGCGTGGCGATGCCCAGCGAGGCCAGGCGGCGCAGCGTGGCGCTGTCGGCCAGGTCGGAGCCGGAGACCACGTAGCCCAGGTTGTGCAGCACCTCGGCGATGCCGCTCATGCCCGAGCCGCCCAGGCCGACGAAATGGATGTGACGGATGGCGTGTTTCATGCCGTGATCTCTTCGCAGGCCAGCACGATCTCGCGCGTGGCGCTGGTCTTCTCGCGTTGCTTCGCCGCCTCGGCACGGTCGAGCAGCTGCGCGCGCGTGAGGCCGATCAGCATCTGCGCCAGGCGGTCGGGGTTGAGCTCGTCCTGCGCCACCAACCAGGCCGCATCGGCATCGGCGAGGAAGCGCGCATTGACGGTCTGGTGGTCGTCGACGGCGGCCGGGAACGGCACGAACAGCGCGGCCGCGCCCACGGCGGCGATTTCGGTCACGGTGCTGGCGCCAGCGCGGCAGATCACCAGATCGGCCTCGGCGAAGGCATCGGCCGTGTCGTCGATGAACGGCACCAGCGTAGCCTCGACCCCGGCCCTGGCGTAGTTGGCGCGCAACTCCTCGATCTGTTTCGCGCCGCTCTGGTGCAACACCTCGGGGCGCTGGCCCTGCGGCAGCCGCGCGATGGCCTGCGGCACGATTTCGTTGAGCGCACGCGCGCCCAGGCTGCCGCCCACGACCACGATGCGCAGCGGGCCGCCACGGCCGGCGAAACGCTCGGCCGGCGCCGGCTGGCGCAGGAAGGCCTCGCGCAGCGGATTGCCCACCCACTGCACGTGGCGCGATCCCTTGAGCACGTCGGGGAAGGCGGTGAACACGCGGTCGGCCACGCTGGCCAGCACCTTGTTGGCCATGCCGGCGACCGAGTTCTGCTCGTGCAGCACCAGCGGCTTGCCGCACAGCACGCCCATCATGCCGCCGGGGAAGGTGATGTAGCCGCCCAGGCCGATCACCACGTCGGGCTTGACGCGGCGCACCACCTGGATGCTTTGCACGAAGGCGATCAGCAGGCGCAGCGGCAGCAGGGCCAGCGTGATCGCACCTTTGCCGCGCACGCCGCCGAAATCCACCGGCTCGAACGCGAAGCCGCGCGGCGGCACCAGCTGGCTTTCCATGCTGGGCTCGCCCGCGCTGTTCTTCGGCGCGCCCAGCCAGTGCACGCGCCAGCCGCGCTCGCGCAGCATCTCGGCCACGGCCAGGCCCGGGAAGATGTGACCACCGGTGCCGCCGGCCATGACGAGGGCTGTCTTCTGCTTCGTCATACGCGGCCTCCCCGCATGAACGGCGCTTGCGCGCCTCGCATCGCTGCGCGATGCACCCGATTTTGGCGAAACCACATCCTCATACGCGGCCTCCGCGCATGAGGACGCGGTTTTCATAGTCGACACGCAGAACCACCGCCAGCGCGACGAGGTTCATCAGGATGGCCGAGCCGCCATAGCTCATGAGCGGCAGCGTGAGGCCCTTGGTGGGCAGCGCGCCCAGGTTCACGCCCATGTTGATGAAGGCCTGGAAGCCGATCCACATACCCACGCCCTGGGCCACGAGTCCCGGGAACACGCGATCGAGCGCGATGGACTGGCGGCCGATGTGCATGATGCGGCGCACCAGCCACAGGAACAGGCCGATCACCGACAGCACCCCGATCAGGCCGAACTCCTCGCCAATCACGGCCAGCAGGAAGTCGGTGTGCGCCTCGGGCAGCCAGTGCAGCTTCTCGACACTGCCGCCCAGGCCCACGCCGAACACCTCGCCGCGGCCGATGGCGATGAGCGAGTGCGACAACTGGTAGCCCTTGCCCAGCGCGTGAGCCTCGCTGAACGGATCGAGGTAGGCGAAGATGCGCTCGCGCCGCCAGTCGGACAGCGCGATCATCAGCACGAAGGCCACCACCATCACGGCGGCGATCAGGAAGAACATGCGCGCGTTCACGCCGCCCAGGAACAGGATGCCCATGGCGATGATGGCGATCACCATGAAGGCGCCCATGTCGGGCTCGGCCAGCAGCAGCATGCCGAGCACCGCCACGGCGATGGCCATCGGCATTACGGCGCGGAAGAATTTCTCCTTCACATCCATCTTGCGAACCATGTAGTCGGCGGCATAGAGCACCACGGCGAACTTGGCGAGCTCCGACGGCTGGAAGGTCATGAAGCCCAGCGAGATCCAGCGGCGCGCGCCGTTGACGCCACGGCCGATGCCCGGGATCAGCACGGCCACCAGCAGCACCAGCGCGGCCACCAGCAGCCACGGCGCCCACTTCTCCCAGCGCGCCAGCGGCACCTGGAAGGCCAGCAGCGCCAGCACGAAGCCCACGAACAGGGCGAACAGGTGGCGCACCAGGAAGTGCGTGTGCGCGTATCGCGCGAAGCGCGGGTTGTCGGGCATGGCGATCGAGGCCGAATAGACCATCACCAGGCCGAAGGCCAGTAGCGCCACGGTGACCCACAGCAGCGGCTGATCGAAGCCCATCACGCGCGCCGGCGCGTTGCGGGTGCGCGCGTACTCGGCGCTGCCGACGCGCACCGGCAGCGGATCGCCACCCGCGGGCGAGCCGGCCACCAGGCGCAGCCAGAAGCCCGAGAAGCGTTGCGCCAGCGTGCTCACATCACCTCCCCTGCATCCTGGCGCATCGACGCCACCACGTCCTGGAATACCTGGCCTCGATGGCCGTAGTTGTCGAACATGTCGAAGCTGGCGCAGGCCGGCGAGAGCAGCACGGCATCGCCCGCATGCGCGCGCTCGGTGGCGCGCGCCACGGCATCGGCCATGTCGGCGGCGTCGACCAGCGCGACGCCCGAGCCTTCGAGCGCGGCGCGGATCAGCGGCGCATCGCGGCCGATCAGCACGGCCGCGCGCGCAAAGCGCGCCAGCGGCGCGGCCAGCGGCGAGAAGTCCTGCCCCTTGCCCTCGCCGCCCAGGATGACGACCACCTGGCGCTCGGCACCCAGGCCCTGCAGCGCGGCCACGGTGGCGCCGACGTTGGTGCCCTTGCTGTCATCGAAATACTCCACGTCGCGCACGATGCCCACGGGCTCGACGCGGTGCGGCTCGCCACGGTATTCACGCAGGCCGTAGAGCATGGGCGCGAGCGGGCAGCCGGCGCTGGTGGCCAGCGCCAGCGCGGCCAGCGCGTTGGCGGCGTTGTGACGGCCGCGGATGCGCAGCGCGTCGGCGGGCATCAGGCGCTGGATGTGGATTTCCTCTTCCTCGTCCTTGCGGCGTTTGCGTGTCTCGTCGGCTTCCATGGCGCGCACCAGCCAGACCATGCCGGCCATGTCCTCGATGCCCCAGTCTCCCGGGCGCACGGGCATGCCGGTGCCAAACGTGGCCACGGGGCGCAGCACCGGCTTCTGGCCGCGCGGCACCTTCACCACCGGCGGGGTCATGGCCGCTACCTGTGGATCGTCGCGGTTGAGCAGCATGGCGCCACGCTCGCCGAAGACGCGCTGCTTGGCCGCCGCGTAGGCGACCATGTCGCCGTGCCAGTCGAGATGGTCCTGCGTGATGTTGAGAACGGCGCCGACCGTCGGCTCGAAGCCCTGCACGCCTTCGAGCTGGAAGCTGGAGAGTTCGAGTACCCAGATTTCGGGCAGCAGGTCGTTGGCCGTGGGGCGGGGTTCGGCCTCTTCTGCGTCGACCGCTGGCTCATCGGCGGCCGGGGCGGCTTCCACGGCCGGCGCGGCGGCAGCGGCAGCGGACTCGTCGGTTTCGGGCGCGGCCGCGTCCGCGTCGTCCGCGACCTCGGTCCCGGGCCTGGCCGCCACGGCGGCGTCCCCGGCCTCCTCGACCGGCTCGGGCAACTCGGGCTCGGGCGCGAGTTCGCTGGCGCGCGGCAGGTCGGCCGGCAGCGTGTCGAGTTGCGCGGCCAGCGTGTCGAGCATCGACGGACCGATGTTGCCGGCCACGGCCACGCGGCGGCCGGCGCGCTCCACCAGTTGCCCGGTGAGCGAAGTGACGGTGGTCTTGCCGTTGGTGCCGGTGATGGCGATCACGCGCGGCGTGTAGGCGAAGTCTTCGCGCAGGTCGGCCAGCGCGCGGGCGAACAGATCCAGCTCGCCGCCCGTCCACAGGCCCAGTGCGCGGGCCGCATCGACGACGGGGGCGACCTGCCCGGGCGACAGGCCCGGGCTGCGGAAGACTGCGCGGATGTCGGATCCTTCGACCAGCGATGCGTCGAACGCACCGGTGACGAAGCGCGCCTGCGGCAGATCGGCCTGCAGCGCGGCCAGGCCGGGCGGCGTGGCGCGCGTATCGGCCACGGTGACGCGGGCACCGCAACGCGCGCACCAGCGCGCCATCGCCAGGCCGGAGATGCCCAGGCCAAGGACGAGAACGTGTTGATTCTGGAGCCCGTTCATCGCAGCTTCAGCGTGGAGAGGGCCACGAGGCACAGCAGCATCGTGATGATCCAGAAGCGGATCACCACCTGCGTTTCCTTCCAGCCCGACTTCTCGAAATGGTGGTGCAGCGGTGCCATCTTGAGCAGGCGGCGGCCCTCGCCGTAGCGGCGCTTGGTGTACTTGAACCACACCACCTGCAGCATCACCGACACGGCCTCGGCCACGAAGATGCCGCCCATGATGGCCAGCACGATTTCCTGCCGCACGATGACCGCGATGGTGCCGAGCGCGGCACCGAGCGCGAGGGCGCCCACGTCGCCCATGAACACCTGCGCGGGATGCGCGTTGAACCAGAGGAATGCGAGGCCCGCGCCCGCCATCGCGGCGCAGAAGATCAGCAGCTCGCCTGAGCCCGGAATGTAGGGAAACAGCAGGTACCTGGAATAGACCGCGCTGCCGGTCACATAGGCGAACACGCCGAGCGCCGAGCCCACCATCACCACCGGCATGATGGCCAGGCCGTCGAGGCCGTCGGTGAGGTTGACCGCGTTGCTGGAGCCGACGATGACGAGGTAGGTGAGGATCACGAAGCCCAGCAGGCCCAGCGGATAGCTCACTTCCTTGAAGAACGGCACCATGAGCGTCGTGCGCGTGTCCACGCCCAGGTCGAACCCGGAGCGCACCCAGGCCATGAACAGCTCGAGCACGCGCCAGTTGGAGCTCTCGGAGATGCTGAACGCGAGGTACAGCGCGGCCACCAGGCCGATCACCGACTGCCAGAAGTACTTCTCGCGCGAGCGCATGCCCTCCGGGTCCTTGCGCACGACCTTGCGCCAGTCGTCCACCCAGCCAATCGCACCGAAGCCCAGCGTGACCAGCAGCACGATCCAGACGAAACGGTTGGAGAGATCGAACCACAGCAGCGTCGACAGGCCGATGGCCAGCAGCACCAGCACGCCACCCATGGTGGGGGTGCCGCTCTTGACCAGGTGGGTTTCCATGCCGTAGCCGCGCACGGGCTGGCCGATCTTGAGCGCCGTCAGGCGGCGGATCACGTAAGGCCCGGCCAGCAGACCGATCAGCAACGCCGTCATCGCCGCCATCACCGCGCGGAAGGTGAGGTACTGGAAGACGCGGAAGAACCCGAACTCGGGCGAAAGCGTCTGAAGCCACTGGGCGAGGCTAAGCAGCATGGAAGGCCTCCTGCCGAGCCGCCTCAAAAGGGGCCTGCGACCCCCCGGGGGGCAGCGAGGGAATACGAGCGTGGGGGGACATCGGAGTACCTTCGCCTTGGCGGGCTACGGTGCGAGCCCCTTCGGGCGGCCGGGCGGGGCTCATGCTCCCTCCTTGTTGTTTTGCGTGGCGGTGGTCGCGGCGTCGATCGCCTGCACCACACGTTCCATCTTCATGAAGCGCGAGCCCTTGACGAGCACGCTGCCCTGCCCGGCCAATGCCTGCACGACGGCACTACACAGCGCCTGCGCATCGGCGCCGAAATCGCGCGCGCCGGCGCCGAAAGCGCTGGCGCTGCCGGACGCGGCCTCGCCGAGCGTGAACAGGCCGTCGATGCCGCGCTCGCGGGCATAGGCGCCGACTTCGGCATGGAAGCGCGGGCCTTCCTGGCCCACCTCGCCCATGTCGCCCAGCACCAGCAGGCGCGGCGCGGGCAGTTCGGCCAGCACGTCGATGGCGGCGCGCACGGAGTCGGGGTTGGCGTTGTAGGTGTCATCCACCACGGTGATCGCCCGCCCGCCAGCCTGTACGGCGAAGGCGCGCGAGCGGCCCTTGACCGGCGAGAAGCCCGCGAGACCCGAGGCGATAGCCGCCAGCGGCGCGCCCGCCGCCAGTGCGCAGGCGGCGGCGGCCAGGGCATTGCGCACGTTGTGGCGGCCTGCCACGGCCAGCGCGAAGTCGAGTGCACCGGCCGGCGTCGATGCACGCACCTGCCAGGCGCTGCCACTCCAGTCGGCCTGGAGCAGGCGCACGTCGGCATCGGCGCTGTCGCCGAAGGTGAGGCAGGCCCGGTCGGCCGCCAGCGTGCGCCAGAGCGCGGTGAATTCCTCGCCGGCCGGGAACACCGCCGTGCCGTCGGCCGGCAAGGCCGTCAGCACGCTGCCGTTCTCCTGCGCCACGGCGTGCACCGTGGCCATGAATTCCTGGTGTTCGCGCTGCGCGTTGTTGACCAGCGCCACCGTGGGCTGCGTGATGCGCGCCAGCAGGTCGATCTCGCCCGGATGGTTCATGCCCAGCTCGACGACGCCCACGGCGTGGTCGCCACGCAAACGCATCAATGTCAGCGGCACGCCCACGTCATTGTTGAGATTCCCCTGCGTGGAGAAAGCCGACTCGCCGCGCCAGGCGCGCAGGATGGCGGCGATCATCTGCGTGACCGTGGTCTTGCCGTTGCTGCCCGTGACGGCGATGAGCGGCAGCGTGAACTGCGCGCGCCAGCCGGCCGCCAGCTGGCCGAGCGCGGCGCGGCCATCCGGCACCTCCAGCCCCGCGAGCCCCGCCGCGGCCAGGCCCGATTCGGCGATGGCGGCCACGGCGCCCTGGGCCCGTGCCTGCGGCAGGAAGTCATGCGCGTCGAAACGCTCGCCGCGCAGTGCCACGAACAGGTCGCCGGGCTGCAGGCTGCGGGTATCGGTGTTCACTCGCGTGACGGCCGTGGCGGCGGCGTCATCACCCACCAGGCGCGCACCATCCAGCCATTGCGCGGCCTGCCGCAGCGTGAACATGAAAGAAGATGCGGCGCTCGTCATGCCCCGCCCCGGCTGGCCAGCGCGGCGCTGGCATGGTGGACGTCGGAGAACGGCAGGCGCTCGCCGCCGATGTCCTGCCACGTCTCGTGGCCCTTGCCGGCCAGCAGCACGACGTCGGCCGCTGCGGCCTGGGCGAGCGTCTCGGCGATGGCGCGCGCCCGGTCGACCTGAACCTGCGCAGCGTCGGGGCGTGCCAGGCCCAGCAGGATCTGGCTGAGGATGGTTTCGGGCTTCTCGCCACGCGGGTTGTCGCTGGTCACCACCACCACGTCCGCGCCCTTCTCGGCAACTGCCCCCATCATGGGCCGTTTGACCGGGTCACGCTCGCCGCCGCAGCCGAACAGGCACCACAGCCGGCCACCGCGCCGCGTGGCGAGCGGTCGCAGCGCGGCCAGCACCTTGTCGAGCGCGTCGGGCGTATGGGCGTAGTCCACCACCACCACCGGCTGGCCTTCGCCCGCCGGTACGCGCTGCATGCGGCCAGGCACCGGCGTGAGGCTGCCACAGGCGCGCACGGCGTCGGCCAGGGGAACATCGAGCGTGCGCAGCGTGGCGATCACGCCCAGCAGGTTGTGCACGTTGTAGTCGCCGATCAGGGACGTCGTCAGACGCGCGCGCTGCGGCGCGCCGCCTTCGACCGCCTCCAGCACGTTGAAGGCCAGGCCCTGCGGACCGTAGCCGATGTCGGCCGCCATGAGGCGGGCCTGTGCGGTCACGCCAATGGTCCAGCACTGCACGCCGGCCGCCAGCCTGTCGACCAGCGCCAGACCCTGTGCGTCGTCGATGTTCACCACCGTGGCGGCCAGCCCGGGCCAGCCGAACAGTTCGGCCTTGGCCTGCCAGTAGGCATCCATGCTGCCGTGGTAGTCGAGGTGGTCCTGCGTGAAGTTGGTGAACACCGCCGTGTGGATGTGCGTGCCGTCCAGGCGACGCTCGGCGATGCCGATCGACGAGGCCTCGATGGCACAGGCGGTGAAGCCGCCATCGGCGAGGTCGCGGAAGGTCTTCTGCAGCAGCACCGGATCGGGCGTGGTGAGCCCCGTGTACTCCAGCGCGGGCGGTGTTCCGATACCCAGCGTGCCCACCATGGCGCAGCGGCGCGGATCAGGCAGGTGCGACAGCGCCTGGGCCAGCCACCAGGCGGTGGACGTCTTGCCGTTGGTGCCGGTGACGGCCAGCACCTGGAGGCTCGCGGTGGGCTCGCCGTAGAACTGCGCGGCGATCGGACCGCTGGCGGCCTTGAGGCCGTCGTAGCTGGCCACGGCATCGCCCTGGAAGCCCCAACCCTGGGCCCCGTCGCGCTCGATCAGGCAGGCGCTCGCACCCGCGGCGCGGGCGGGCTCCACATAGGCGCGGCCATCGGTGCCGAAGCCGGGCCAGGCGATGAAGCCGTCACCCGCCGACACCTGGCGGCTGTCGGCGCGCAGGTGGCCACGCACGCGCTGGCGCAGCCAGGCAGCGGCGGTGGCGGGCGTGCGCAGCTGCTCCATCAGAAGCTTTCCTCGACGGCTTCGGCCACGATCTGCGGCTTGACGGCCATGTCAGGCTGCACGCCCATCATGCGCAGCGTCTGCTGCACGACTTCGCTGAATACCGGGCCGGCCACGGTGCCGCCGTAGAACGAGCCCGCGCCCGGCTCGTCGATCATCACGGCGACGATGATGCGCGGTTGCTCGATCGGCGCCATGCCGACGAACCACGAGCGGTACTTGTTGCTCGCGTAGCCCTTGCCTTCCTGCTTGCGCGCCGTGCCCGACTTGCCGCCCACCGAATAGCCCAGCGTCTGCGCGCGCTGGCCCGTGCCGCCGGGCCCGGCGGCCATCTGCAGCATCTTGCGCATCTCGTCGGCGGTGCGCTTGGAGAAAACCTGCACGCCCGTGGCCGGGCCGTCGGCCTTCATGAGCGTGGGCGCAATGATCTGGCCGTCGTGCGCGAACACGGTGTACGCGCGCGCGATCTGGAACAGGCTGGCCGACAGGCCATAGCCGTACGACATCGTGGCCTGCTCCACCGGCTTCCAGGTCTTGTACGGACGCAGGCGGCCCGACACCGCACCGGGGAAGTGGATCTGCGGCCGCTGGCCGAAGCCGGCCTGGGAAAAGGTTTCCCACATCTCGCGCGGCTGCATGCCCAGCGCGAGTTTGAGCGTGCCGACGTTGCTGGACTTCTGGATCACGCCCTGCACCGTGAGCGTGCCGTAGTTGTGCGTGTCGCTGATGGTGAAGCCGCCGATGGAGTAGCGGCCCGGGCCGGTCTCGACGAGGGTGTCGGGCTTCACGCGGCCGGAATCGAGCGCCAGCCCCACGGTGAAGGGCTTCATCGTCGATCCCGGCTCGAAGGTGTCGGTCAGCGCGATGTTGCGCAGTTGCGCGCCCGTGAGGTTCTGGCGTTTGGACGGGTTGTAGCTCGGGTAGTTGGCGAGCGCCAGCACTTCGCCGGTGACGGCATCGAGCACCACGGCGCTGCCGGCGCGGGCCTTGTTGGCCACCACCGCGTCGCGCACCTTCTGCCAGGCGAAGAACTGCACCTTGCTGTCGATCGAGAGCTGGATGTCGCGGCCATCGACCGGCGGGACCTGATCGCCCACGTCTTCCACCACGCGGCCCAGGCGGTCCTTGATCACGCGCCGCGAGCCGGCGCGGCCGGCCAGCTGGTCGTTGAAGGCGAGCTCGATGCCCTCCTGCCCCCTGTCCTCGACATTGGTGAAGCCCACCACGTGCGCGGCGGCCTCGCCTTCGGGGTACTGGCGCTTGTATTCCTGGCGCTGGTAGATGCCCTTGATGCCTAAAGCGGCGATCTTCTGCGCGATGGGCTGGTCGACCTGGCGCTTGATCCAGACGAAGGTCTTGTCCTCGTTGGCCAGGCGCTTGTCCAATTCGGCGATCGGCATCTCGAGCAACCGGGCCAGCTCGCGCAGCTTGGCGCGGTCGCGATCGACGTCTTCGGGAATGGCCCAGATGCTCTGCGCCGACACCGACGAGGCCAGCAGCAGGCCGTTGCGGTCGAGCACGCGGCCACGGTTGGCTGGCAGCTCCAGCGTGCGCGCGAAGCGCACTTCGCCCTGGCGCAGGAAGAAGTCGTTGCCCACCACCTGCACGTACACCGCGCGCCCCGCCAGCACGGCGAAGCCCGCCGCGATGCACAGCACCACGAACTTGCTGCGCCACACCGGCGTCTTGCTGGCCAGCAGCGGGCTGGAGGCGTAGAGCACGCTGCGGCTCACGGGCGCGCTCCTGCGGGCGCGGCTGCGCCGTTGCCCGGCACCCTGGCCACGTCGTGGTAGGTGACGTATTGCGTGATGGCCGGCGTGGCCGTGTGCATCTTGAGCCGGGCCTGCGCCAGCTGCTCCACGCGCAGCGGCGTGGCCTGGGCACGGCGCTCCACCTGCAGGCGTTCGTGCTCCACCTCGAGCTGGCGCGCGTGGGCATGCGCGCGATCGATCTCGACGAACAGGCGGCGCGATTCGTACTGCGTGCGCACGAGGTAGAGCGCGCTGGCGAGCACGGCGACGAGAAGCACGAGGTTGAGCCGTGTCACGAGAGCACCCCCGTGCGCTCGGCCACGCGCATGATGGCGCTGCGCGAGCGCGGATTGCGCGCGACCTCTTCAGCCGAGGGCTTGATGCGGTCCAGGGCGGCGAGCTTCATCGCCTTGGGCGCAGCGAACGGTGCACGGCGATCGAACACCTCGCGCGAATGCTGCGCGATGAACTGCTTGGTGATCCGGTCTTCCAGCGAATGGAAACTGATCACCACGAGCCGGCCCTGGGGTTGGAGGACATGGAGACTGGCCTCTAGCGCCTGTTGCAGCTCTTCAAGCTCGGCGTTGATGAAAATCCGAAGAGCCTGAAATGTGCGCGTTGCAGGGTCCTGGCCCGGCTCGCGGGTTTTGACCGCGCCAGCCACGAGTTGGGCCAGTTCGGCGGTGGTTGAAAGAGCGCCCCGCTCTTGTCGGCGAGCAACAATCGCCTTTGCAATCTGAACAGCAAACCGTTCTTCGCCCCAGTCACGAATCACCTCCGCAATCTGCTGTTGTTCTGCTTCGGCCAGCCACTCGGCCACGCTCTGTCCCCGCGTGGGATCCATGCGCATGTCCAGCGGCCCGTCGTTGCGAAAAGAAAAACCCCGTGCGGGGTTGTCGATCTGTGGAGAGGAGACACCCAGGTCCAGCAATACCCCGGCCACGCTGCCGGGCGCCAGCTCCTGAAGATGCGAGAAGCCCTCGTGCCGGATCGTGAGGCGTGGATCGCCGATGGCATGGGCCACCGCTACGGCCTCCGGGTCCTTGTCGAAGGCGATCACCCGATCGGCCGGCGACAGGCGCGAGAGCAGCAGGCGCGTGTGCCCGCCGCGGCCGAAGGTGCCGTCCACGAACGTGCGCCCCGCGGCTTGCGCCGGGACCGTTGTTGACAGAAGGGAATCGACTGCTTCGTTCAACAAGACGGTGGTGTGTTGCCATGTGGTTTCCACCGCCGTCTTTCAGAAAGAGAAGTCCTTGAAGACATCGGGCATCTCGCCCTGCATGGCCTGGGCCTCCTGGGCGTCGTACGTCGCCTTGTCCCAGAGCTCGAAGTGGTTGCCCATGCCCAGCAGCATGGTTTCGCGGCTGATGCCGGCCGCCTCGCGCAGCTCGGGCGAGATAAGCACGCGCCCGGTGGCGTCCATGTCGACGTCCATCGCGTTGCCCAGGAAGATGCGCTTCCACCACTGGGCCGACATCGGCAGTTGCGCGATGCGCTCGCGGAACTTCTCCCACTCGGGCCGCGGAAACACCATCAGGCAGCCGTGCGGATGCTTGGTGATGGTGAGCTGGCTGCCAGCCGTCGCGGAAAGCACATCGCGATGGCGCGTGGGAACGGACAGCCGCCCCTTGGCATCCAGACTCAGCGATGAAGCCCCTTGAAACACGGCGAGAGTACCTTTCGGCCCGACCACAACGTAAAAAGCGCCCCCGGAAGGCACTTTTCACCACTTAATTGCACTTTTTTGCACTGTAGCAGGAAACCAAGGCACCGCAAGCCGGGCTCGCGACAAAATTTGTAATGAAATCAAAGACTTAGACGCAGTTTTTGCGGCCAATGGGACCACAAAACCGTTCTGAATGAAGCACTTAGCGCCGGCTGTGAAAGTGTTTCTTCAAGCCGGCGCCCGGGCGGGGGATGCTCAGAGGATGTAGCGGGAGAGGTCGTCGTCGCGGCTGAGTTCCGACAGACGGGCGTCGACGTAGGACGCGTCCACGTTGACGGATTGGCCGGACAGCTTTACCGCGTCGAAGCTGACGTCGTCGAGAAGCCGCTCCATCACAGTGGCCAGCCGGCGCGCCCCGATGTTCTCGGTGCGCTCGTTCACGTCGTGGGCGATCTGGGCCAGCCGCGTGATGCCGGCGGGCTCGAACGACAGCGTCACGCCTTCGGTCGCCAGCAGCGCCTGGTACTGGCGCACCAGCGACGCATGCGTCTGCGTGAGGATGGCCTCGAAATCGGCCACCGACAGCGACTTGAGTTCCACGCGGATCGGGAAACGCCCCTGCAGCTCCGGAATGAGGTCGCTGGGCCGCGACAGATGGAAGGCGCCGCTGGCAATGAACAGGATGTGATCGGTGCGCACCATGCCGTACTTGGTGGAGACCGTGGTGCCTTCCACCAGCGGCAGCAGGTCGCGCTGCACGCCCTGGCGCGACACGTCGGCGCCGCTGCTTTCCTGGCGCGCCGCCACCTTGTCGATCTCGTCGATGAAGACGATGCCGTTCTGCTCGGCATGGCGCAGCGCCTGCGCGCGGACCTCTTCCTCGTTGACGAGCTTGCCGGCTTCCTCGTCGGTGAGCAGCTTCATGGCCTCGGCGATCTTCAGGCGCTTCTGCTGGCGCTTGCCCTGGCCGAGCTGGCCGAACATGCCGCGCAACTGCTCGGTCATCTCTTCCATGCCGGGCGGACCCATGAGCTCGACCTGCGGCTTGGTGTCGGCCACTTCGATCTCGATCTCCTTGTCGTCCAACTGGCCCTCGCGCAGCTTCTTGCGGAAGGCCTGGCGCGCCGATCCGTCGGACGCCTCGCCCGGCGCGGTGCCGCGCGGCGGCGGAATCAGCGCATCGAGGATGCGGTCTTCGGCCAGATCCTCGGCCCGCATGCGCACGCGCCTGGCCGCCACCTCCCGGCCTTCCTTCACCGCCACTTCGACCAGGTCTCGCACGATGGTGTCCACGTCCTTGCCCACGTAGCCCACCTCGGTGAACTTCGTCGCCTCCACCTTGATGAAGGGCGCATCGGCCAGCTTGGCGAGCCGGCGCGCGATCTCGGTCTTGCCCACGCCGGTGGGGCCGATCATGAGGATGTTCTTGGGCGTGATCTCGGGACGCAGCTTCTCGTCGACCTGCTGGCGGCGCCAGCGGTTGCGCAATGCGATCGCCACGGCGCGCTTGGCCTCGCCCTGCCCGACGATGTGGCGGTCCAGTTCGGAGACGATCTCCTGCGGTGTCATGGACTGGCCGCCACTCATTTGCGGACTCCTGCCGCATCATGAAGCGACTCGATGGTGTGGTGCATGTTGGTGTAGATGCAGAGCTCGCCCGCGATCTCGAGCGACTTCTTCACGATGTCGGCCGCACCCATGTCGGTGTGCTCGACCAGCGCGCGGGCCGCCGCCTGCGCATACGAACCGCCCGAGCCGATGGCCACGATGCCATGCTCGGGCTCGAGCACATCGCCGTTGCCGGTGATGATGAGCGAGGCCTCCCGGTCGGCCACGGCCAGCATGGCTTCGAGCCGCCGCAGCACGCGGTCGGTGCGCCAGTCGCGCGTGAGCTCGATCGCCGCGCGCGTCAGGTGGCCCTGGTGCTTCTCGAGCTTGGCCTCGAAGCGCTCGAATAGCGTGAACGCGTCGGCTGTGGCCCCCGCAAAGCCGGCCAGCACGCGGCCGTGATAGAGCCGGCGCACCTTGCGTGCCGAGCCCTTGATGACGACATTGCCGAGCGTGACCTGCCCGTCTCCGCCGATCGCGACTTCGTCCTCCGCCCCAGCGCGCTTGCGCCTAACGCTGACGATAGTGGTTCCGTGAAACTGTTCCATGGTGATGCGAGGTGGGGGCGCGACCGCCCGATGCAAGAGCAGCGACAAACTCCGTAACGAACGCCTGATCGCTGGAATGTCCGAAGCGTGCGGGCCCGAGCGCTGACCGCAAAGCGATCACGCCTCGGCTCTGCCGAGGCCCCGCGCGAGCACCCCCTCGGGGGGCAGCGCGCTACACGCAGTGAGCGCGCGTGGGGGCTCAGTCCTTCCTCGGCGTGACGCGCGCCAGCTCGCTGATGCCAATGACGCCGAAGAAGGCCGACACAAGGCGATGCACGTCGCAGAAATGCACACGCTTGCCATGCGCATGGCGCGTGGACACCCAGTTGAGTAGCGTGCCGGCCGCCGAGAAATCGACCCGGACCAGCCCCGCGCACGAGATGACCATGTCCTCGGCGCCCGCCAGGCGCTGGTCGAGCACGTCGAGCGCGGACGTGGCGTCGCCCAGGATCTGCCCGGCCAGATCGACCTTGAGGGCTGCGCCTGGATGCTCGCTGCCCGGCGCACCCGTGGGGGGGAAAGATGAAGACGGCTGCGCTTCACCGCCGACCGTCGGCACCTGCGATTCATGAGCCTCGCCGATGAACGTGTTGCCGGGCTCGGACATCGAGTCACCGTCGAGCGCGACGAAACCGCAGGCCGGGGGCTCCCAGGACGGCGGTGAAACCTCGTAGGTCACGCAGTAGTTGAGCGCCACCAGCTCGAAATCGTCCGGGCGCCGCAGGATGCGCAGCACCGTCATGCGCAGCAGCCACCAGGCCGGCGGCACGCTGCGGTCGTTGGAGGGCGTCATGCCCTGCAGGAAGGCATCGAGATGACGCGCGCCGGCGAAACCCAGTTGCGCCGGCTGCTCGGCCAGGATCGCGAGCTGTCGGTAGAGCGGCTCCACCGCCTCGTCCTGGACCGACGACAGCGCGCGCCAGTCGAGATGCCAGGGCGGCGAGGTGCGGCGCAGCACAGCCACCAGCCCGGCCAGTCCTTCGAGAGTCAGCGACGCGGGGGCAGTCCAGTGGACTTCGCTGTCCATCAGGGCCGCCGGCGCGGCCTGCACGCGCGGCGGCGCCACGCGGGAGTTGAGGTCGGGGATCGAGATCCAGGCCGGCGCCGAACGGTCGAACTTCCGGGTGAACCGGTCGGCCAGGGCCTCGAACGGATCGTGCTGCCCCGTGGCGCGGTACAGGTCGAACAGCGCCAGCCAGGTTTCCTCGTGGCGCGAGCGCGCCGCGCCATCGGCAATGGCGTCGAGCAGGCCCTGCTCGGCGCCGGCGTCGTCACCGTTGGCGAACCGGATGGCGGCCTCTTCGAGCTCGGGATCGTGCGCCACCTCGTCCACGTCGACGTTGAACATCTCCGAGCCGAAGAAGCCGCTGGCCATGAGGTCAAGGTTGTTGCCCGGCGGCTCGGGCGCGGGCGGCGCGCCGCGCGGCGCAGACGACATGATCGCCGGCTCGGTGAGCTGGAAGTTGGTGCGGTTGTCGCCGTCAGGGCGAAGCATCACGCCATCCGGCGGCACCGTTTCGTTGCCCAGGGGCGACGGGTTCGTGTTGATACCCGGGCCGCCAGCGGTGCGCGTGCCCAGCGGCGAATGGCTCGTGCGCTCGGTGCCCGTAGGCTCGCCATGCTTGGTCTTCCACCACTGCATCGACATCTGCTCTTCGATCTCGTCGATCTTCTTGAGCGTCATCGCCCGGTCGTCCGGCTTGGACGAGGAGGTGCTGATCTGGAAGAACGAGGGCCGGGCGTTGGGGTTCTGCACCCCCAGCGCCTCGCGGCGGCGCAGCTTGCGCAGCATGTCGAATTCGCGCTTGCGCACGAAGTCGTTGCGCCGCTTGCGCTCGATCATCTCCTTGAGCGCCTGCTTGCTGTAGCTGCTGTCGCGATCGGCGTCCTGCTGGTCGAGGTCGCTCCAGTTGGTGGTCGGGTTGCGCACGAAGCGGACAACCTTCGACAGCAGGCCCATGCCATTGCCGCCGCTGCCGTTCTCTTCCTTGGACATCTCGTGCGTGCCGTGCCTGCGTCTGCTGGTGGGTGGACCGGTAGGAGGGAAAGATGAAGGGGAAATGGACGAGGCCGGTGGCCCGTCAGTCGCCGAACATCTTCTGCTTGAGCTCGCGGCGCTGCTGCGCCTCGAGCGACAGCGTGGCCGTGGGACGGGCCAGCAGCCGGCCGACGCCGATGGGCTCGCCGGTCTCGTCGCAGTAGCCGTAGTCGCCGGCATCGATACGCGCGATCGATTGCTCGATCTTCTTGAGCAGCTTGCGCTCGCGGTCACGCGTGCGCAACTCGAGAGCGTGCTCTTCCTCGATGGTGGCGCGGTCCGCCGGATCGGGTACGACGACGGTATCTTCGCGCAGGTGCTCGGTGGTCTCGCCGGCGTTGTCCAGGATGTCCTGCTTGAGCTGGACGAGCTTCAGGCGGAAGAACGCCATCTGCTTGTCGTTCATGTATTCGCCATCGGGCATGGCGAGCACTTCGGCATCGGTCAACTGGTCTGCCGTCTTGGTCTTCCAGTTGTTGGCCAGCTTGGGGTCTTTCTTGATCGTCACGTTCGGAGGGGGTGCGAGTACGGGAGTGGACATGGATTGCGTGTAGCTGGCTTTGGCCGCCGTCGACGCCACCGCGGGCGGCATCGAGGGAACGGTCATCGAGAGTTTAGAGGACCGCGAGGCCTTTGGCGCGGATACCGGCACGGAAGCCGGGGCCACCGGCGCGCGGGATGCCAAAGGTGCGGCGGCTGGCGCGACGGGCGCCGCAGCCTTGGCCGGGGTGGGCGCCTTTCCGGGCGCGGCGGCAGGCTTCGCGGCGACCTTGGCGGGAGCGGCGTTGGGCGCTGGCTTCTTCGCGGGAGCGGACTTGGACGCCGGCTTCTTCACGGAGGCAGACTTGGCAACCACTGCCTTCTTCGGAGCCGGCGCGGCGGACTTGCCGGCAGCGGTCTTGGGCGTTGCCGCCTTGGCCGCCGCCTTGGGCTTGACCGCCACGGCCTGGCGCCCGGCCGCCGGGGCCTTGGCCGCGGGCTGCGTCGCCGGGCGCTTGCTCGCCCCTGTGGAAGCCGTCTTCGTCATCCTGGACTGCTCCTTGGTCTGGCTGGGTTGTGCTCGCTTCACTTCCTCTGTCTCCTCGGCAGAAGCCCCCTCGATTTCCCGGATCGCCAGCCCTTCGGGGCCCGCGCGGCGTGTGGCGGCGCAGACACAGTCTGTCACCAAGCCCCGCGTTATACCCCTAATACAGAGATCGGCGACACGCCATGGCGCCCTATTGCGCGCATGGCGCCGCCAGGAGGCGCGAAAGCGGTGTTGGCTGACACAGCCGTTGCGCCGGCGAGACATACACGAGGCAGAACGCGGCCAGGAGGCCGCGTTCCGGTGCTCAGGCAGACGCCGGGGTCAGACCAGGCACTGCTCCAGCCCCTGAAGCAGGATGTCCTTGGGCAGATCGATACCGATGAAGACCATCTTGGAAACCCGCGCCTCGCCCTCGGCCCAGGTCGGACCCAGATCGGAGCCCATGAGCTGGTGCACACCCTGGAAAATGACCTTGCGGTCAGTGCCCTTCATGTTCAGCACGCCCTTGTAGCGCAGCATGCGCGGACCGTAGATATTGACGATGGCTCCCAGGAAGTCCTCGAGCTTGGCCGGATCGAAGGCCCGGTCGGCCCGGAAGACGAAACTCTTGACGTCGTCGTCGTGATGGTGGTGGTGGCCGTGCCCATGAGCATGATCGTGCTGATGCGACGGATGGTCGCAGTGTTCGCCGTGCTCATGGTCGTGGTCGTGGTCGTCGTCTTCCTTGAGGAAGTCGGGGTCGATATCGAGCTTGGCATTCAGGTTGAAGCCGCGCAGGTCGAACACGTCCTTGATCGCCACGTCGCCGAAATGCACGGCCCGTTGCGGCGCACGCGGGTTCATGTGCTTGAGGCGGTGCATCAGCGCGTCGGTTTCGTCCTGGGCGACGAGGTCGGTCTTGCTGATGAAGATCTGGTCGGCAAAGCCCACCTGGCGGCGCGCTTCCTGGCGATCGTTGAGCTGGTTGGCGGCGTGCTTGGCATCCACCAGCGTCAGGATGGAGTCGAGCAGGTAGCTCTCGGCGATCTCGTCGTCCATGAAGAACGTCTGGGCCACCGGGCCCGGATCGGCCAGGCCGGTGGTTTCGATGACCACACGGTCGAAATCCAGCAGACCCTGGCGCTTCTTGGCTGCCAGCAGTTGCAGGGCCGAGCGCAGGTCCTCGCGGATCGAGCAGCAGATGCAGCCATTGCTCATCTGCACGATCTGCTCTTTCGACTCGGTCACCAGGATGTCGTTGTCGATGTTCTCCTCGCCGAACTCGTTCTCGATGACGGCGATCTTCTGGCCGTGCGCTTCCGACAGGATGCGCTTGAGCAGCGTCGTCTTGCCCGAGCCGAGGAAGCCGGTGAGGATGGTGGCGGGAATGAGGCTCATGGATGGGTCATTCGTTTCGATGGATAGAGGTGGCCACGCACCGGGGCGGGCTGCTGATGAAAGTGTAGGCGGGCTGTCAAGCCCCCGGTTTGCGCACGACCATCAGCCCTTTGAGGTATTCGCCTTCCGGGAAGGCAATGGTCATCGGATGGTCGGGTGCGCCGCCCATGCGCTCGGTGATGTAGCCATCCACCCCGGCGTCGCTGCCGGCCGAAGCCACGATCTTGTGGAACAGGTCGGCGCTGATACCGCCCGAGCATGAATAGGTGAACAGCACGCCACCCGGCTCCAGCAGGGCCAGGGCCAGCCGGTTGATGTCCTTGTAGGCGCGCGCGGCGCGTTCGGCGTGCGCCACCGTGGGCGCGAACTTCGGCGGATCGAGCACGATCGCGTCGAAGCGCCGGCCTTCCTTCTGGAACTGGCGCAGCGACGCGTTCACATCGGCATCCATGAAAGCGGTGTCGGCCGCGTCGAAACCGTTGAGCGCCACATTGGCCGCCGCACGCGCAAGGGCCGGGGCCGACGAATCGATCGAGGTGACGTGCCCCCGCACGCCAGCCGCGCGTTGCCCCGCCAGCGCCGCCACGGTGAACCCACCGGTGTAGCAGTAGCAGTTGAGCACGCGCTCGAAGCCGCGACGGGCGACGGTGTCGGCGAAGCGCTTGCGGCTGTCGCGCTGGTCCAGGTAGAAGCCGGTCTTGTGGCCTTCGGCGATGTCCAGCGACAGGCGCCACTCGTGCTCGCGCAACACGTGCTCCGTCGGCCCCTCGCCGCGCAGCCAGCCGGTGACTTCGGGCAGGCCTTCCAGGCCGCGCGCACTGGCGTCCGATCGCTCGTACAGGCGGGTGAGGCCCGTGTGTGCCAGCAGCGCATCCGCCAGCACGGCCTTCCAGCGTTCGGTCCCGGCGGCCAGGAACTGTGCCACCAGGGTGTCGCCATAGCGATCCACGATCAGGCCGGGCAAGCCATCGGCCTCGCCATGGATCAGCCGCAGGCCATCGCTCTGCACGTCGAACAGCCGGCGCGCGTCGATGCTGGCGGCCACCCGCTGGCGCAGGAAGGCGGCGTCGATGCGCTGGCCCTCGTCGAAGCTCCAGGCCCTGGCGCGGATGCGCGACGACGGGCTGAATGCCGCCCAGGCCAGGAACCTGCCCTCGTGCGATTCAACGCGCACCGTCTCGCCCGCATCGCCGCCGCCACGCGCGATGGCCGATTCGAAGATCCAGGGATGGTGGCGCAGCAGCGAACGCTCTTTGCCTTCCTTGAGACGGATGGTTTTCATGGGGCGTATTGTCGTGGACCGCCCCCGGCAGCCGCACGCCGCCCGACGCGGCTCAGAGCAGCCCGAGCCAGTCGCCCCACACCAGGCGCCCGAGATAGCGCGCGGGCAGCAAGGTGAACGCACCGGCGATCAGGCAGGCCCCGACGTAGGTCCAGGTCATGGTGTGGCGATGGGCCTGCACCTGCCCCTTGAGCATGAAGCGCAATCCGAAGAACAGGCCGATGTAGGTCACGGGCACGAGCACGTGGATCGGCGTGTATCCGGCGATGTTGGGCAGGCCGTAGTCGCGGATGAAGATGGCCGAGGTTGCCGTCACCAGCATCAGGGTCACCCAGGCATAGCCGAAAGCGCGGTGCAGCCGCGGGCGTTGCTGCCGGCTGCGCCGAGCCCAGAGGGCCACTGGCCCGGTGACGATGGCGCCGAGCGCGGCAGCGAGGTGGATGGCAATGACGGGCGTCATCTGCATGGTGATACTCCGGCGTCAATCCAGGCAGGACAGGGGCCAGGCCTACTTGCCGCGGCGTGCCCGCGGATGCGCGGCGTCGTAAGCCCTGGCCAGATGCTGGAAGTCCAGCCGCGTGTAGACCTGCGTGGTGGTGATGTTGGCGTGCCCCAGCAGTTCCTGCACCGCGCGCAGGTCGCCGCTGGACTGCAGCACGTGGCTGGCGAACGAGTGGCGAAGCATGTGCGGGTGCACCGGCACCGCAAGACCAGCCTGGCGTGCCCGCAGTCGCAGGCGCTGCCAGACCGCCTGCGCGCTCAGGCGCGCACCGTTGCGGCCCGCGAAGAGTGCCGGCTCCGTGGCAGTGGCCGGCGCGTTGCCCCGCACCAGAAGCCAGCGTTGCAGCGCCTCACGCGCGGCCTGGCCCACGGGCACGGTGCGGCGCTTGCTGCCTTTGCCCAGTACGTGCGCCTCGCCGGCCTGCAGGTCGATCCATCCGCGCGCTGTGGCGCTGGCGGCCACGTCCAGGCCGACCAGCTCGCCCACGCGCAGGCCGCTGCCGTAGAGCAGCTCGACCATCGCCGCGTCGCGCGCCTCGAGCCAGGGGTCGGCCTCTGCGTTGGTGAAGCTGGCCAGCTTCACGGCGTCGTCCACGTCCAGCGCCTTGGGCAGCGGCTTGCCGCTGCGCGGCGCACGCACGTCCTGCACGGGGTTGGCGTCGATCAGGCCCTCGCGGCCCAGCCAGGTGTAGAAGCCGCGCCAGCCCGAGAGGATAAGAGCGATACCGCGTCCGCTGCGGCCAGCCGAATGCATCTGCGCCACCCAGCGGCGGATGTGCGCGGCATGCACACGCCTGAGCTCGATGCCGGCGGCGGCGGCCTGCTCGCCCAGCCGGCGCAGGTCGAGCGCGTACAGCTCGACCGTGCGGGCCGCCAGGCGCTTTTCGACGCGGACGTGTTCGAGATAGCGCTCGACCAGCGCCAGATCGGCCGCCGCCAGCGGGACCGGCGGCACGATGGCGGCGATGCCGGTGCTGTCGGCGCCCATGGCTGCGCGCCCCGTCCGGTTCAGCCGCGCAGGCGGCCCAGCGCGGCGCTGGCCAGCTCGGCGATGCGTTCGAGGAAGTCGGTGCCCATCTCGGTATTGAAGCGCTGTGGATCGGGCGAGGCCAGCACGATCAGGCCGAACGCCTGCGGCGCGCCGGCTTCGCGCAGCGGCAGCAGCGCCAGCGAGATGGCGGCATTGGGGTCCTGCAGCCAGCTGGCGGGCTCGAAGCCCGAGTTGAGGCCGCAGAACGGCGAGGTGAGCGACGAAGCGAAGCTGCGCGCATCGTCGCTGGCACCCTGGGCGAAGGACTCGGCGGCATAGGCTTCCGAGACGCCCCACACCTTGATGGCCGCCTGCGGCACCAGGAACTGCTCGCGGAACTGCTCGATGATGACCGAGGGCAGTTGCCGCGGCTCGCGCGCCAGCAACATGCTGCGCATCCAGCGCTGCAGCTTGTCGGCAATGATGAGGTTTTCGTTGCCGTTCCGGATCATGTCCATGATCCGGTGCTCGAGCGCCTTGATCTTCTCGCGCAGCATCTCGGCCTGGCGCTCCTGCAGGCTCACGGCGCGGTTGCCGTGGGGGCTGGTCAGCTGCACGCTGGACAGCAGCTGGGCATGGCGCTCGAAGAAATCGGGCGTGTGCACCAGGTAGTTGGCGATATCGTCTTCTGTGATGGGGTTCATCGGGTTCATTGCAGGTCGTCCGGAATGTCGATTTCGCCTTCGAACACGGTGGTGGCCGGTCCGGTCATGAAGACCGGGGCCATGCCACCGGCCCATTCGATGGTCAGGCGGCCGCCACGGGTGTCCACGTCCACGCGCGGATCCAGCAGCCCCTCGCGGATGCCGGCCACCACGGCCGCGCAGGCGCCCGTGCCGCAGGCCAGCGTTTCGCCGGCGCCGCGCTCGTACACGCGCAGGCGGATGTGGTGGCGCGCCACCACCTGCATGAAGCCGGCGTTGACGCGGCGCGGGAAGCGCGCGTGGCGTTCGATCAGCGGCCCCCACTCGGCCACGGGGGCGGTATCGACGTCGTCCACCAGCATCACGGCGTGCGGGTTGCCCATGGACAGCACGGCCGCACGCGGCGCGGCGTCGCCGCCGGGCACGGGCAGCACCAGCGGCCAGGTGTCCTGGCCGTTGATGGCGATGGGCGTGAGGCCCGAGGCATCGAACGGCACGCGTTCGAGCTCGAACACCGGCGCGCCCATGTCGACCGTGACGCGGCCGTCTTTGTTGATTCGCGGCTCGATCACGCCCGAGAGCGTCTGCACGCGCACCACGTCACGGTCGATGAGGCCGCGGTCGCGCACGTAGCGCACGAAGCAGCGCGCGCCGTTGCCGCACTGCTCCACCTCGCCACCGTCGGCGTTGTGGATCACGTACTCGAAATCGACGCCGGGTGCGGGCGATGGCCGCACCGACAGCACCTGGTCGGCGCCCACGCCGAAATGGCGGTCGGCCAGGAACCGGTACTGGGCCGCCGACAGCCCCAGCCGGTCGCGCATTTCGTCGAGTACGACGAAGTCGTTACCCGCGCCCTGCATTTTGGAAAAGCGAACTCGCATATCTGCGGGATTATCGCCCTCACGATAATGCGGCGCATGGTCCGTCCCACACAACTACTCCATCCGGCCCGCGAACCCGCACCGTTGCGAGCCGCCGCCACCGTGTTGCTGCTGCGCGAAGGGCCGGGCGGGCTGGAGGTGCTGATGACGCGCCGTTCCGACCGCGCGAGCTTCGCGCCCGGCGCCTATGTGTTCCCGGGTGGCGTGATCGATCCGGCCGACGCACAGTCGCATGCGCTGGCGGCACACCGGCCCACGCAGACCGGTGATGCGCTCACGCAGGCCATCGCCGCCATCCGCGAGAGCTTCGAGGAACTGGGCGTGCTGCTGGCCCGCCATGCCGACGGCCGCGCGGCCGATGCCGCCGATATCGCCGCGATCGACCGCCAGCCGCCCGAGGGCGACAGCTTCGCCGCGCAATGTGCCGCCCGCGGCCTGGTGCTGGCCGCCGACGAGGTGCGCGTGCTGGCGCGCTGGACCACCGACCGCGACCTGTCGCGCCGCTTCGACGTCGCCTTCCTGATCGCCCGCATGCCCGAAGGACAGCAGCCCGTGGCCGACGAGGCGGAGCAGTTCGAGCCCGTGTGGGTGCGCCCGGCTGACGCGCTGGCACGCCATGCCGCCGGCAGCTTCCTGATGATCTTCCCGACCATCCGCACGCTGGAGCGGCTGGCCGCCTTCGACAGCGTGGACGCCGCCCTGGCCGCCTGCGCCGGCGAGACGCCACTGTGGTCGAGTTGCCCGCGCGCGGGCCTGCTGGCCGGTGCCGAGGCGCGCTACATGGAGCACGAGCTGCCCTTCGGCGAGCTGGCCCTGGTCTGCCCCGACGGGCAGATCGTCCACGCGCTCGACTGGCAGCACGAGCGCCCCGTGCCGCTGCTGCGCAACGTGATGCGCCTCACATCCGGCAACCCCGGCTTCATGACGGGGCCAGGCACCAACAGCTACCTGGTGGGCGACCCCGACACCGGCTACATCGCCATCGACCCCGGCCCGCACGACGACGCCCATCTCGACCGCCTCTGGCGCGCGGCCGGCGGCGACATCCGATGGATCGTCTGCACCCATTCGCACCCCGACCATTCGCCGGGCGCCGCGCCGTTGCAGGCGCTGTGCCGGATGCGGCCGCCCATCGTCGGCCTGCCTTCGGCGTCCACGGCCCGCGCCGACAGCCGCTTCACGCCCGACCGGGTGCTGGCCGATGGCGAGGCCCTGTTGCTCGAAGGCGGCGGTCGCACGCACACGCTGCGGGCCATCCACACGCCGGGCCACGCGGCCAACCACGTGTGCCTGGCGCTGCTGGAAGACGGCCTGCTGTTCTCGGGCGACCACATCCTCAACGGCAGCACCACGGTGATCAATCCGCCCGACGGCGACATGACCGACTACCTGGAGTCGCTGGACAAGCTCGATGCCGCCTGCACGAAGTACGGCCTCGACTTCATCCTGCCCGCGCACGGCCACGTCATCGCAGAGGCCCGCGCGGCCATCGGCCAGTTGAAGGCGCACCGGCTCAGGCGCGAAGCGAAGGTGGCCGCGGCCATGCGCCAGTTGCCGGGCGGCACGCTGGACGACTGGGTCCGCCTGGCCTATGACGACGTGCCCGAGCGTCTCTGGCCGGTGGCCGCGCGCTCGCTGGCCGCGCACGTGCAGCGCATCGAATCCCAAGGCGCCTTCAATGACGACTGAATCGCCCGACGACACCGGCGGCGAGCGGCTGGCCAAGCGCGTGGCCGCCCTGGCGCGCTGCTCACGCACCGAGGCTGAGCGCTACATCGAAGGTGGCTACGTCCTCGTGGACGGCCAGGTGATCGACGAGCCGGCCTTCCGCGTGCGCCACGAAGCCGTGGCGCTGGCACCCGACGCCACCCTGCTCCCGCAGCCGCCCGTCACACTGGTGGTGCACAAGCCTGCCGGCATGCCGTTCGAAGAAGTGGCGCTCTCGGCCGACACGCGCTGGGTGGGCGACCCGATGCGCCTGGCGCCGTTGCGCCGGCATTTCCGCAACCTCCATTGCGCCGCTCCGATACCGCCGCGCGGCAGCGGCCTGGTGGTGTTCACGCAGGACAACCGCATCGCGCGCCGGCTGGAGGAAGACGCGGCCTTCATCGAGCAGGAGTGCATCGTCGACGTGCGCGGCGATTTGTCGCCCGGGGGCCTGGCGCTGCTCAACCACGGCCTGGTGCTGCGCGGGCGTGCCCTGCCGCCCGCCAAGGTGAGCTGGCAGAGCGAGAACCGGCTGCGCTTCGCGCTCAAGGGCATCGCGCCGGCGCAAGTGCCGGGCATGTGCCATGCGGTGGGGCTGGAGTTGCTGGCGCTGCGGCGCATCCGCCTGGGCCGCGTGCCCATGGCCGCCCTGCCGCCGGGCCAGTGGCGCTACCTGCAGCCGCAGGAGCGCTTCTAGAAAAAGTGTGAAGCCCACCGTTACGCCGGATTCTGTGCACCGCGGTTGCCCGCGGCGTGACCGTCATTCCTCTGGGCCGTGGGTCGCCCACACGGCTCGGTGCTACCTACCCGCCAGCTCTGCGGAACCACATCAACGCTGGCCTACTTGGTATTGCTGCGCGTAGAGATTGCCCGTTTCACCCGAACTGAATCGGCTCGTCTCTGTTGCTCTGATCCTCACCTCACGGTGGGCAGCCGTTAGCTGCTACGCTGTCCTTCGCAGTCCGGACGTTCCTCCAGTGCGCCCTTTCGGGACATGCACCAGCGACGGCCTGGCGGACTTCACCGGGCGATTATCGGCGATGACGCCGGGGAAACAGCGGGTGCGCCAGAATGGCGGGCCAGCCCGGAGCCTGCTTACCGCTGCGTCCGGCATCCATCCAGAACACCCGAAGGAGCACAGACATGAAGGCCGACACCATCCTCCAGACCATCGGCAACACGCCGCACATCCGTATCCAGCGCCTGTTCGGCAACGCATCGGTATGGGTCAAGTCCGAGCGCTCCAATCCGGGCGGCTCGATCAAGGACCGCATCGCGCTGGCGATGGTGGAAGACGCGGAAAAGTCGGGCCGCCTCAAGGCGGGCGGCACCATCATCGAGCCCACCTCCGGCAACACCGGCATCGGCCTGGCCATGGTGGCGGCCGTGAAGGGCTACAAGCTCGTGCTCGTCATGCCCGAGAGCATGTCGCTCGAACGCCGCCGCCTGATGCTGGCCTACGGCGCCACCTTCGACCTCACGCCCAAGGAAAAAGGCATGAAAGGCGCCATCGCGCGCGCCGAGGAACTGGTGGCGCAGACACCCGGCGCCTGGATGCCGCAGCAGTTCGAGAACGCCGCCAACATCGAGGTGCACGTGCGCACCACGGCGCAGGAAATCCTGGCTGACTTTCCCGAGGGGCTCGACGCGCTGATCACCGGCGTGGGCACCGGCGGCCACCTGACGGGCTGCGCGCGCGTGCTCAAGGCCAGGTGGCCGCAGCTCAAGGTGTTTGCCGTGGAGCCGGCCGCCTCGCCCGTGATTTCGGGCGGCCAACCCGCACCCCATCCGATCCAGGGCATCGGCGCCGGTTTCGTGCCGAAGAACCTCGACACCGCCGTGCTCGACGGCGTGATCCAGGTCGATGCCGAGGCCGCGCGCGAAATGGCCCGCCGCTCGGCACGCGAGGAAGGCCTGCTCGTGGGCATCTCCTCGGGCGCCACGCTGGCGGCCATCGCGCAGAAACTGCCCGATCTGCCGGCGGGCGCCAGGGTGCTGGGTTTCAACTACGACACCGGCGAGCGCTATCTCTCCATCGACGGTTTCCTGCCCACGGCCTGATGCCGGCGCGATAATCCACGGCTCGCCCGATCGACACGGGCCCCGCATCATGATCCGCCTCTCAGAAATCAAGCTCACGCTCGCCGAAGCCGAGTCACCCCTGCCCGCCTTGACCGGTGCGGCTGCCCGGATCCTGGGCATTCCACGCGAAGACATCGCGCGCATCGACATCTACAAGCGCAGCTTCGATGCGCGCAAGGCCGAACTGCTGGCCGTGTACATCGTCGACGTGGTGCTGTCCGAGCCGGCTCGCGCTGTCGGGCTGCTGCAGGCGCTCGCCGGTACGCCCCACGTGCAGCCGACGCCCGACATGGCGTGGCACGCACCCGTTCAGGCGCCGGCGGACTGGCCCGGCGGGCGACTGCGGCCAGTGGTCGTCGGCTTCGGTCCGTGCGGCCTGTTCGCGGCGCTGGCGCTGGCGCAGATGGGCCTGGCGCCCATCGTGCTCGAACGCGGCAAGCCGGTGCGCGAGCGCACCCAGGACACCTGGGCACTGTGGCGGCGGGGCGAACTCGACCCCGAGTCCAACGTGCAGTTCGGCGAAGGCGGCGCGGGGCTGTTCTCAGACGGCAAGCTCTACAGCCAGATCAAGGATCCGCGCTTCCTGGGCCGCAAGGTGATGCGCGAATTCGTGGCCGCCGGCGCACCGGCCGAAATCCTCACCGAAGCCCATCCGCACATTGGCACGTTCAAGCTGGTGAAGGTGGTCGAGACGATGCGCGAGGAGATCCGGCGCCTGGGCGGCGAGATCCGCTTCCGGCAGCGCGTGACCGACGTGCACATCGACGACGGCAAGGTGCGCGGTCTCGAGGTGCAGGACCTGGACACCGGCGCCACACACGAACTGGCGGCCGACCACGTGGTGATCGCGCTGGGCCACAGCTCGCGCGATACCTTCTCCATGCTGCACCGGCGCGGCGTGTACATCGAGGCCAAGCCGTTCTCGGTGGGCTTCCGTGCCGAGCATCCGCAAGGCGTGATCGACCGCGCGCGCTGGGGCCGGCACGTTGGCCATCCGCTGCTGGGCGCGGCCGAGTACCGGCTCGTGCACCACGCCAGCAACGGGCGTTCGGTCTACAGCTTCTGCATGTGCCCCGGTGGCACGGTGGTGGCCGCCACCTCCGAGCCGGGCCGCGTGGTCACCAACGGCATGAGCCAGTATTCGCGCAACGAGCGCAACGCCAACGCCGGCATCGTGGTCGCCATCGATCCGGCCGACTATCCGCAGGACTACGAAGCGCTCGGCCTGCCGCGTTCCGAATGGGGCCAGCCGCATCCGCTGGCCGGCATCGAACTGCAGCGCCGGCTCGAATCCAACGCATTCGTGCTGGGCGGCGGCACCTACGAAGCACCCGGCCAGCTGGTGGGCGACTTCATCGCCGGGCGGCCCTCGACAACCTTCGGCGAGGTGCAACCCAGCTACAAGCCCGGCGTGAAACTGGGCGACCTGCATGGCGCGCTGCCGCCTGCCGCCATCGCCGCGCTGCGCGAGGCATTTCCCGCCTTCGGCAAGAAGATCCCGGGCTTCGACCGCCACGACGCCGTGCTCACCGGAGTGGAGACGCGCACCTCATCGCCTATTCGCATCACGCGTGGCGACGATTTCCAGAGTCTCAACGTACGCGGGCTGTTTCCGGCAGGCGAAGGAGCCGGTTATGCGGGCGGCATCCTTTCGGCGGGTGTAGATGGCTTGCGTGCGGCCGAAGCCGTCGCACGCAGCCTGATGCCGCTGCCCTGACCTGCGCAACGCCGTCTGGAGCCAAGCGGGTTGGATAGGCCGCAGCACGAACGGCCTGCGCAGGAAGCGCCTGGCGAGGAGACTAACCTTCAGTTCACCAGCTCGACGGCGGGCTGGGCTGCGAAAGAGGTGAGCTGTGCGGGTGTGAAGCTGGCGGGCAGGAGGGCGGTCATGTTCAGCTGCACAGAGAAGCCGGTGTTGGCTGGCAGAGGCTGGGCGAGGTGCAGCACGATCACGGAGGCGGGCTGGGTGACGTCGACGCTGGTGGTGGCCGGGGCGCTGGAGCTTTCGACGGACACGCGCAGCCTCAAGGACTTGCTGGACTGATCGAGCGGCTCGAGAGCATGGAGTGCGGCCTGCGCAGCCTCACCGAACTCATCGACACGTCCAGCCCGGTGGGGCGCCTGATGAGCAGATGCTCGGCGCCGTAGCCGAGTTCGAGCGCATGCTCATCCGCGAGCGCGCCGTTGCCGGGCAGATGCCCGCTGTGCGGCGCGGCGCGATTGCGGTGCTGGGCCAGCCCAAGGTGGTGTCGGCCGATCAGGGCCGCAAGGCGCTGGCGCGCTGGCATGGCGAGCCCCGCCCCGTGCTGGGTCCGTTGTTGCAGGCCTACCGCATCGTGCCTGGGCGGCGCCATGGCGTACCGCCGGCCGAGCAGTTGCCCTGCCGCGAAGTCTGATGCGCCCCCCGCATCGGAATCTTCTGAAATATCGACATCCCGGGAACCCGGAAGCCTTCAAAACCGCCCATTGGCGCCGGTTTTGGTCTGGTTGGGTCGCCATTCGCGGACAGAAAAGTGCGTTGGCACCCGAAAAAACGCATTTGGAAGCGATTTGGCGGCGGTTCGAAGCGCGCCGCGCGTCGCAGGCCCGCCCCATCTTCCAATCCATCTGCGCGGACGACTTCGCCGCGTCAAATCCTGTTTAACAACACTCTTAGGAGTTTCTCCATGTTCAAAAAAGCAATGATCGCCAGCGCTGTGCTGGCTGGCGCGTTCGCGGCCCAAGCGCAAGTGGGCACGCCCGCTCCGTCCGCGACCCTGACGGTGGGCGGCACGGTGACGGCGCCGATCTGCTCGCTGGCGCTGGCCGGCGGCGGCGCGGCAACGTTCGGCACCATTACGCGTCCGCTGACTGGTTGGACGACGATCAGCACGGCGCCGGCGCGCTACCAAGCTCCGGCATCTAAGAAGCAGACGGTTGCCCTGAACGTGAGCTGCCCGGCCCCGACCAAAATGGCACTTGCCATGCAAGACAACCGCTCTGCGTCAGTTGTCGCTCCCGCCAGCGCTGTAGCCAACTTCGGCTTGGGAACCTACACCCCCGCTGGTGGCGGTACGGCAACCAACATCGGCAACTTCTTCGTGGACTACACCGGCCTGCAGATCACCCCCACTGTGGGCGGTACTGCGGCTGCTCCGGCCGTGAAGTTGGTGACGGCTGGCACAGCCACCTCGTCCAGCACCTGGGCTGCGGCGACTGGCGTGCTGGCTAGCTACCTGCCGACCTCCCAGTCGCTGGGCTTCGCTGCCACCGCTGGCGCTACCACGCCAGATTCGTTGGCATCGATTGCCGGCAATCTCGTGGTCAACGTCGAACTTTCCAAGGCCACCGTCGACGCCGCCACGAGCGACATTACGCTGGACGGCAACGCCACGATCACGCTGGTGGGCCTGTAATAGGTCCTTGGCCTGGTAGGACATTTCTTCTCAGAAAAGCCCGGTCAGGCTTTTTCGAATGAGGCGCGGCGAGCTCATGGGTTTGCTGCGCCTCTCCCGAATTCCCAAGAACACTTCCCCAAGGGGACACCATGAACATGTTTTGCAAGCTGGGCGCAGCATCGCTGCTGGCGCTGCTCCTGGCCTTCAGTTTGCCCATGGCCCAAGCGCAACAGCCGGTGCAAGGCACGGGCGTACAGCCGGAGCAAGGCGTTCTGCTGATCAATGAGGCTGATGGTCAGGCACAAATGTCGCTCAAGAGCGGTGATGCGCGTCCGCTGCTGTTGCACAGCCGCATCTACGACGTCGTCGAAGAAGACAAGAGTCTGGTTGTCGTGCCCCTGCCCACTGTAGTTCGTGTAGAGCCGCAGGGCCGCCAGATCGTGCGCTTTGCGCTAAGCAAGAGCGAGCCGCTCAAAGTGCAGCACATCAAGCGCGTGACCTTCGAAGGCATTCCTCCATCGCAGAAGAAGGAAGGTGAGGCCAAGGTCAACCTCAATGTGCGCTACGACCTTCCCGTGATCATCTCACCCAAGGGCCTGGTGCAGCACGAGGCGCCGTGGGAGCTGATGAAGTGGAGTGTGGCCGCAGGCCGGCTCACCATGACCAATCCCAGCCCGTACATCGTGCGTCTTTCGCGCGAAGTGGACTTGCAGCCGCAGGGCAAACGCATTGAGATCTTTAAGCGCACATTCGCACTGCCTGGTGAAACACTGAGTGTCGAGCTGCCCAAGGACGTAAAGCCCGCCGACATCAAGGCAGTACGCCTGTTCCCCGCCAATCTTTGGGGCTACACAGCCCCCGACTACGACGCACCGTTGGAGCCCACGGCTCCCTGAGGGCGCAGGTCCTGCGTCATCCATGGCCCTGAGTTTCGGGGCCATTTTTCCACCAGAACACCAAAGTTTCGCCCCGGGCCTCGTTGCCGGGCGCGAGGAGGGCACAGCCATGCTTGAACATCACTCACACCGTGCGGTTTTCGCGCTTCGGCCGGTGGCCGTGGCGGTGGCTGCGCTGTCACTGGCGCTGCCGGCGGCGGCGCAGACGCCCGCGCCAGCAGCCCAGCCGCAGTCCACCACGCCCCTGCCGCCGCAGCCTGTGCTCGTGGCGCAGGCTGCCACCGGCAGTGCGGCAGTGACCACCGACGTAGCGCAGCTGCAGGTGACGCAGTTCGACGAAGACATCCTGCGCCAGCGGGGCTTGTCGCCCAGCATCGCCGAGTACTTCCGCCGCGCGCCACGCTTCACGCCGGGGTCGCAGCCCGTGCAGGTCACGGTCAACGGCCAGGAGCTCGGGCGCAAGCAGGCGCTGTTCGATGCGGTGGGCCAGCTGTGCTTCACGCCCGAGTTCGTGCGCGCCATCGGCCTGGTGCCGATGGCGCAGGTGCTGGAGATGAACCGCCAGGCGCGCAGCAAGGCCGAGGCTGGCACCGATCTGGCCACGCTGCCGCTGCCCGACCTCTCGCGCGACGGCGTGCCCGGCGCCTGCCCCGACTACCGCGCCGTCTCGCCGCGTGCCCAGGTGGCGCTCATGCCCTCGATGGGCGCGGTGGAGATCACGGTGCCGCCCGAGCACGTGCAGGCTGTGCCGCGCGCCTTCAAGACCGACACCGGCGGGCGCGGCGCGCTGCTGAACTACCGCGCCTTCACGCTGGCCGGCAGCAGTGGCGGCGTCACCACCAACCGCTACACCTTCGTGGACACCACGGCGGGCGTGAACATCGACGACTGGCTCGTGCGCAGCCAGCAGAACTACTACCGCTCCGAGGGCCTGGGCGCCGCGCCCACCAGCCGCATGCGCTGGCAGTCGGCCTATGCCCAGAAGACCTTCGAGGGCCAGCGCCAGGTGCTGCAGGCCGGGCGCATCACCACGCAAGACCCGCTCTTCGGCGGCGTGCCGCTCGATGGCGCGCAGTGGTTTCCCGAGCAGGCGCTGCACTACCAGAACAGCACCTTCGCCGTCACCGGCGTGGCCGGCACGCGCGCGCGGGTGGAGATCCGCCAGGCCGGCGCCCTGCTGCACACCACGGTGGTGCCGCCGGGGCCGTTCTCCATCGCCGACTTCCCGCTGACCAATCGCGGCGCGGACCTGCAGGTCAAGGTGGTGGAGGAGAGCGGCAGCGAGCAGAACTTCGTGGTGCCGGCCACGCAGCTCATGCTCGCCTCAGACAACGCCTTGCGCGAGGGCTGGAACCTGGCAGCCGGCCAGCTGTGGGACCAGACGGATGCGCACACCTACCGGCGCGCGCCGCTGGTCTCGGCCTCGCGCGGCTGGGCCTTCGGGCCTTACTCGGGCACGGTGGGCGGCATGCTCTCGCGCGAGTACGTGGCTGCGGGTGCTGCGGCCAACGTCGCCTGGCCCGAGGCCGGGCGCTCGCTGTACGGGCAGCTGCTGGCCTCCAGCGACTCGGCCCGGGGCCTGTCGGGCGTGCAGGCGAGCACGGCGCTCGGGCAATCCCTGGGGCGTGACGTGCGCCTGGGCCTGTCGGCCAACCTGCGCACCAGCGGCTACCGCGCGCTGCAGGAGGCGCAGGCGTACCACCAGGCCGAGCCGCACCTGCCCTCGGGCTACCGCTCGCAGCTGGGGGCCACGCTGGGCGTGGGCGCCGGCGCCTGGGGCAGCTTCAGCGCCGGCCTCACGCACGAGAACTACTTCTGGGGCGAGCCCGGCCAGGTGCTCAGCCTGGGCTGGAGCAAGAGCTGGCGCGGCGGCGTGAGCCTGAACGCCAGCCTCTCGCGCAGCACGGCGCGCTCGTATCCGGCCAGTCCGCTCAACCCCGGCGCCGGCACGGTGCTCTTCGGCGGCAGCGACTTCGCCTACGTGGGCCTGTCGATCCCGCTGGGCACCAGCATCACCAGCCGCAGCTTCGCGCAGAAGACGGACGACACCACGCGCGTGGGCACATCGATCAACCACCGGGTCAACGAGTACGTCAGCTACACCGCCTCGGCCGAGCAGTCCAGCAGGGCGGGCCATACCTCCGACGCCCAGAGCCTGACGGCCTCGCTGCTGCCGCGCTATGCCAGCGTGTCGCTGGGCATCACCCAGGGCCAGGGCTACCAGAGCACCTACGGCGAGATCAGCGGCGCGCTGCTGGCCACCGGTGCAGGCCTGGCGTTTTCTCCTTACGCGGTGCAGGACAGCTTTGCCACCGTGAGCACGGGCAAGGTGACGGGGGTGCGCCTGGACACGCCGCAGGGCCCCGTGTGGTCGGGCCCCGGCGGGCTGGCCGCCGTGCCGGCGCTGGCACCGTACTACGAGTCGCGCATCGAGGTGGCCGGGCGCAGCGTGGCGCTGGACGTCGAGGTGGACAACGGCCTTCAGGTGGTGCAGGCCGGCCGCGGCGCCGTGCTGCAGCTCGATGCCGGCGTGCGCCGCGTCAGCCGCCTCATGCTCACCGTGACCGGCCCCGACGGCCAGCCGCTGCCTGCGGGCACGGCCATCCTGCGCGGGGGCAACGAGTTCTTCACCGCCGTGGCCGGCGAAGGCCGCGTGCTGGTCACCGACATGAAGAAGGACGACATCGTCTACGCCGAGCTCGCCAGCGGCCAGCGCTGCACCCTGCAGGACGTCCGCACCGCGCCCAAGGCGGATGACGAGCTGTTCCAGATGGGCCAGGCCGTGTGCAAGTGACGCCCGCCCCCGTGATGCCCTGCCAACGATCCAGGAGATGAACCCATGCAACGCTCTTTCTTCCCCCGCGCCCTGATCGCGCTGGCCGCCCTGGCCGCCTCGCTGCTGGCCACCGGCGCCCACGCCGCCTGCACGCTGAGCGTCTCGCCAGCCAACATCGACTTCGGCTCGCGCCCGGCCGCCTCGCTGCCCGCCTCCGACTTGCCCGGATGGCGCCTGCTGGGCCAGCGCACCGGCACCCTCACCGGCGTGTGCGACACCCCCCAGAGCCAGTTGCGGTTGCGCCTGACGAACGTACAAGCCTCCCCCACCGCCGGCCTGCTGCTGCTGCCCGCGCGCCCGGCCTCCGCAGCTCCCGGCGCCATGCGCCTGCGCCTGCAGGAGGCCCGCGCGGGCGGCAACGCCGTGCTCGTCTCCGTCGAAAGCTCCAGCGCCCCGGCCACCACCAGCGTCGACGTCACCCAGCCCTCCTCCGTGATCGTGCTGCACCTCGCCCAGCCCCTGCCAGCCAACACCGGCTTCTCTGTGCAGCTGAACATGACCGCCCTCCTGCCCGCCAGCTTCACACCCGCACAGCTCACCTCTTTCGCAGCCCAGCCCGCCGTCGAGCTGGTGAACTGAAGGGCGGGCGCGCGGGGGCGGTCGGCCATGAAAAGCAAAAAGGGGCGGCGCTTACGCGCTGCCCCTTTTGCCGTTTTCCTGCGGATGCAGTCCTGCCGGACCGCCCGCCGGCGCTCATTGCGGCTGCTGCGTCTGCAGCGCAGCGATGCGCTCCTCGATCGGCGGATGGGTGGCGAACAGCTTGCCGATGCTGCCGGTGATGCCCATGGCCTCGACCTGCTTGGGCAGTTCGCCGGCGGGCAGCCCACCCAGGCGGGCCAGTGCGTTGATCATGGGCTGCCGGCGGCCCATCAGGCGGGCGGAATCCCGGTCGGCGCGGAATTCGCGCTGGCGCGAAAACCAGGCGACGATCATCGCGGCCACGAAGCCCAGCACGATGTCGAGCACGATGGTGGTGATCCAGTAACCGATGCCGGGGCCCGAGTTGTTGTTCTCGCCACGGCGCAGGAAGCCGTCGACGAAGTAGCCGATCACGCGCGAGAGGAAAACCACGAAGGTGTTCATCACGCCCTGGATCAGCGTCATGGTGACCATGTCGCCGTTGGCGATGTGCGCCACCTCGTGGCCGATCACGGCCTCGACCTCGTCGCGCGTCATGTTCTGCAGCAGGCCGGTGGAAATGGCAACCAGTGCCGAATTCTTGAACGCACCGGTGGCGAAGGCGTTGGGCGCGCCTTCGAAGATGCCGACTTCGGGCATGCCGATGCCGGCCTGGTCAGCGAACTTGCGCACCGTCTCGACGATCCAGGCCTCGTCAGCCGATTTCGGCTGCTCGATGATCTGCACCCCCGCGCTCCACTTGGCCACGGGCTTGCTGATCAGCAGCGAGATGAAGGCGCCGCCGAAACCCATGATGAGGGCGAAGCCGAGCAGTGCGCCCAGATTGAGGCCGTTGGCGGTGAGGTATCTGTTGACGCCCAGCAGGCTGGCGACGATGCCAAGCACCACCACCACCGCGAGGTTGGTCATGACGAACAGGACGATGCGTTTCATGGATTCTCCGTGGGATCGAATGAGGTTGACCCTGGCGCGGACATGGGGACGAGTGCCCCGTTTTCAAGCCGCTGCCGTCGCTGCAATGCCTGTCGTGTGTGGTTTCTATGGCGCTGCACTGCGCGGGCGCAATGACGAACTGGGAGCGATGATAGGGCGAAAAGTTCGTGTCGGCGGCGATGCACCGGCGCCCCGCCAGTGCATTCGCGCCAGACCCCGGGGCGGCGTCGCGGTGCCTTCTTACGCCGTCACCTGCGCCCCGCGCGCCGGGCGAAATACGGCGGTGTCGCCGTAGAACGCGGCGTCCTCGCTGGCGGGCCACCAGCCGGGCACGCCCAGCACCGGCAGCGGCGTGAACGGCTTGGCCGCCAGACGCCTGGCATCGGCCAGTTGCCCGGCCAGCCAGCCATCCAGTGCGGCGTCGGCCGGCGGCGCGTCGGCGCGCAGCACATGCGCCGTCAGCGGCTTGCGCGGCGCCGTCGCCAGTTGTTCCAGCAACGCGTGGCCGAACACCACCAGCCGAGCCTCGCGCCACAGCGGGCGCAGATCGACGAACAGCCGATGCCACTGGCGATGGGTCAATGCGTCCCACAGCGCGGGTGGCGCATGCAGCGCCGCGCCGTTCTCGTCGAACACGGTCAGCGCATCGCGCACCGGGCCTCGCCGGCCATCACTGCGAGGCCGGGCCAGTTCGGCGACATGCAGCTCGTTGATACGCGCCTTGGCCCGGGGGAAGCGCAGCCAGACGACGCCGTTGAAGAAGTCGTGCAGGTTGTCGCGCGTGGGGATGGTGCCCGTGGAACGAATGAATTGCTCGTAGCCCCTGTCCGCCGGCAAGCCCGAGTCATCGACGAAGGCGCAGGGCTGGCCGCCGTTGGCCGCGTTGAGCCGCTCGGCCACCGCCCCATGCCGGCCGAGTGCCTCCTGCATCGCAGCCGGCAAGGACAGCGAGCACAGCCAGGGCGTCGCCCAATCGACGTGCATTGGCGCCCGGCGTTCAGCCGACGACGCGCCAGTGCACCTGTTCGCCCCCGCGCAGCGGCTTGAGCGTGGCGTTGCCGAAAGGCACGGCCTCGGGCACGGTCCAGGATTCGCGGCGCAGCGTGACCGTGCCGCTGTTGCGCGGCAGGCCGTAGAAATCGGGGCCGTGGAAGCTGGCGAATCCTTCGAGCTTGTCCAGCGCGCCGGCCTGGTCGAATGCCTCGGCATAGAGCTCAAGCGCGGTGAGCGCGGTGTAGCAGCCGGCGCAGCCGAGCGCGTGTTCCTTCAGGTGGGCAGGGTGCGGCGCACTGTCGGTGCCCAGGAAAAAGCGGTCCGATCCGCTGGCCGCCGCCTCCACCAACGCCAGCCGGTGCTCTTCGCGCTTGAGCACGGGCAGGCAGTAGTAATGCGGCCGGATGCCGCCGGTGAAGATGGCGTTGCGGTTGTAGAGAAGGTGGTGTGCGGTGATCGTGGCGGCTGTGTGCCGGCCGGCCTGGGCCACGTACTGTGCGCCCTCGCGGGTGGTGATGTGCTCCATCACGATCTTCAATTCGGGGAAGTCACGGCGCAGCGGAATCAGCACGCGGTCGATGAAGACGGCTTCGCGGTCGAACAGATCCACCGTGGGGTCGGTGACTTCTCCGTGCACCAGCAACAGCACGCCGTGCTTCTGCATGGCTTCGAGCGTGGGATAGGCATTGCGGATGTCGGTCACGCCAGCGTCGCTGTTGGTGGTGGCGCCAGCGGGATAGAGCTTGAGCGAAACCACGCCGGCGGCCTTGGCCCGTGCGATCTCGTCAGGCGGCAGGCGGTCGGTGAGGTAGAGCGACATCAGCGGCTCGAAGCGGGCGTCTGCCGGCATGGCCGCCAGGATGCGGTCGCGGTAGGCCGTCGCCAGCTCGGCCGTGGTCACGGGCGGGCGCGTGTTGGGCATGATCAGCGCGCGGCCCATCTGGCGCGCCGACGCGGGTACCACGTCGGCCAGCACGGCGCCGTCCCGCACGTGCAGGTGCCAGTCGTCGGGCCGTGTGATGGTGAGGAAGTCGGGTGTGGTGGACATGGGCCGGAATTGTCTCACCGGCCCGCTGCGGGTTCCGGCGGCCCTTGGACGAATACCACGCAGCGGAGCAGAATCTGCCTTTCCCGTTACCCGAGCACAAGGCGACGCCTCATGGACATGACCGACCTCCGATCCACCGCCGGCCTGACGGCCGATCAGCTCGCCGCGCACTGGATGCCGTTCACGGGCAATCGCCAGTTCAAGGCCGATCCGCGCATCATCACGGGCGCCGAAGGCGTCCACTACATCGACGCGGGCGGGCGCCGCATCCTCGACGGCCTCTCGGGCCTGTGGACCTGTGGCCTGGGCCATGGCCGGCGCGAGATCGCCGAGGCGGTGGGCCGGCAGGCCGCCACGCTCGACTACTCGCCGGGATTCCAGTTCGGACACCCGGGCTCGTTCCGGCTGGCCGAGCGAATCGTGCAGCACATGCCGCCGGGCCTGAACCACGTGTTCTTCACCGGCTCGGGGTCGGAGGCCGCCGACACCTCGCTCAAGATGGCGCGCGCCTACTGGCGCCTCAAGGGCCAGGCCAGCAAGACGCGTTTCATCGGCCGTGCCAAGGGCTACCACGGTGTCAACTACGGCGGCATCAGCGTGGGCGGCATCGTGGGCAACCGCAAGGTGTTCGGGCAAGGCGTCGAAGCCGATCACCTGCCGCACACGCAGTTGCCCGAGAACGCTTTCTCGCGCGGCCAGCCCGCCACGGGCGCGCATCTGGCCGATCACCTGCTCGACCTGATCGCGCTGCACGACGCCTCCAATATCGCGGCCGTGATCGTGGAGCCGTTCTCGGGCTCGGCCGGCGTGGTGGTACCGCCCGTGGGCTACCTGCAGCGCCTGCGCGAGATCTGCACGCAGAACAACATCCTGCTGATCTTCGACGAGGTGATCACCGGATTCGGCCGCTGTGGCACCTGGACGGGCGCCGAGGCCTTCGGCGTGACACCCGACCTGCTGAATTTCGCCAAGCAGGTGACCAACGGGGTGATCCCGATGGGTGGCGTGGTGGCCACGTCGGAGATCCACGACACCTTCATGGCCAGCGGCGGGCCCGACTACATGGTGGAATTTGCCCATGGCTACACCTATTCGGCCCATCCCGTGGCCTGCGCGGCGGGCCTGGCGACGATGGATCTGCTGGAAGCCGAGAACGCGCCGCAACAGGTGCGCGAACTCAGCGCCCACTTCGAGGCTGCCGTGCATGGCCTGAAGGGCGCAAAGCATGTGACGGACATCCGCAACTACGGCCTGGCCGCCGGTATCACGCTGGCCGCCGTGCCGGGCGAGCCGGCACGGCGACCATTCGAGTCCGCGATGCACCTCTGGAAGAACGGCTTCTACGTGCGCTACGGCGCCGACACGCTGCAGTTCGCGCCTCCCTTCGGCATGACGCGCGCGCAGATCGACAGCGTGGTGAACGCGATCGGCGAGGCGCTGGCCGCGACCGCCTGAGCACGTACCGGCGCGGTGCGGCCCCGCCGCCGCACGACGACGGGTGGCCTGGGCTGACGGAACGCTGTCGCCGCGGCCCTTTCCTAAGGAAACCCCCGAGGCGCGGCGCGGCGCGGCGCGGGCGGGCTAGGATGCCGGGCTTCCTTCCGGTTCCGCTCCCCCATGTCTTCCCCGCCCGAGTCCGGCCCGCTGCTGGACGCCGCCAGCCCCCTGCCCAGCCCAGAAGATCCCGCCCAGCCCGGCCCGAACGCCGACGAGGCCACCCGTGTGCCGCTGGCCATCGAGGACTGGCTCACCGTGATCATCATGGCGCTGCTGGCGCTGATCACGTTCGGCAACGTGCTGGTGCGCTACTTCACCAATGCCTCGTTCGCCTGGACGGAGGAGTTCTCCATCTTCCTCATGATCCTGTTGGCGCTCGTGGCCGGCTCGGCCGCGGTCGCGCGCGACCGGCACATCCGCATCGAGTACTTCGCCGAGAGCGGCTCGGCAGCTCGGCGGCGTTGGCTGGCACAGTTCGGCGCGCTCATGGTGGCGCTGCTGTTCGTGCTGATCGCCGTGCTGTCGGCGCGTGTGACGTGGGACGACTTCCGCTACGGAGAAACCTCCCCCGGCATCGGCGTGCCGCAATGGTGGTATTCGATCTGGCTGCCCATCGTGTCGCTGGCGATCGCCCTGCGCGCGCTGGGCCTGTTCGTGCGGCGCAGCCGGACCTCGTCTCCTGCTGACGGGCAAGGTGGCCGGCCATGATCGCCACCCTGCTGTTCGCACTGTTCGTGATCACCATGCTGATGGGCGTGCCCATCGGTGCGGCGCTGGGCCTGGCAGGCGCTGCTGCCATCGCGCTGGCCAACACCGAGACACAGTGGTTCGGCTTGCTGGCCGTGCCGCAGAACTTCTATGCGGGACTGGGCAAGTACCCGCTGCTGGCCATTCCGATGTTCGTGCTGGTGGGTTCGATCTTCGATCGGTCCGGCGTGGCGCTGCGGCTCGTGAATTTCGCGGTGGCCATCGTGGGCCGTGGCCCGGGCATGCTGCCGCTGGTGGCCATCGGCGTGGCGATGTTCCTGGGTGGCATCTCGGGCTCGGGCCCCGCCAATGCCGCCGCCGTGGGCGGCGTGATGATCGCGGCCATGGCGCGCGCGGGCTATCCCTCGGCGTACTCGGCATCGATCGTGGGCGCTGCGGCGGCCACCGACATCCTGATTCCGCCCTCGGTGGCGTTCATCGTGTATTCGGTGCTGGTGCCGGGCGCCTCGGTGCCGGCGCTTTTTGCCGCCGGCATGATCCCGGGCGTGCTGGCGGGGCTGGCGCTGATGATTCCGGCCGTCTGGCTGGCGCGCCGCCACCGCATGGGCGCTCTCGAGGCGAGCCTTCCGCGCCCGCCCCTCTTCAAGAGCTTCGTCGAAGCCAGCTGGGGCCTGGCCGCGCCGGTACTCATCCTGGGCGGCATGCGCGCGGGCTGGTTCACGCCCACCGAGGCCGCCGTGGTGGCCGTGTTCTACGGGCTGTTCGTGGGCATGGTGATCTACCGCACGATCAAGGTACGCGACCTGTTCGTCATCCTCCGCGAGTCGGGCGAGCTGTCGGCGGTGATCCTGCTGGTGGTGGCGCTGGCGGGCATCTTTGCCTATTCGCTCTCCACACTGGGTGTGATCGATCCGGTCACCCGCGCCATCGTGAATTCGGGCCTGGGCGAATACGGCGTGCTGGCGCTGCTGATCCTGCTGCTGATCACCGTGGGCATGTTTCTCGACGGCGTGTCCATCTTCCTGATCTTCGTGCCGTTGCTGCTGCCCATCGTCAACCACTACCAGTGGGATCCCGTGTGGTTCGGCGTGATCCTCACGCTCAAGGTGGCGCTGGGCCAGTTCACGCCACCCCTGGCCGTGAACCTGATGGTGTCCTGCCGCATCGCCGGCGTGCGCATGGAGGAAACCGTGCGTTGGGTGGGCTGGCTGCTGGTATCGATGTTCGTGGTGATGGTGGCGGTGATCGCCTGGCCCGAACTGGCCCTGTGGCTGCCCCGCAAACTAGGCTATTGATGCCGCGATGAACGATTTCAACGAAGGAGACTGAAAGCATGAAGACCCGCAACTTCCTCAAGGGCGCGCTCGCCGCCATCGCGCTGGCGGCCGCGACCGTGGCCCCCGCGCAGACCTACAAGTCCGAATACAAGATGTCGCTGGTGCTCGGCACCGCCTTCCCGTGGGGCAAGGGCGGCGAGCTGTGGGCCGAGAAGGTGCGCGAGCGCACGCAGGGGCGCATCAACATCAAGCTCTACCCCGGCACCTCGCTCGTGCAGGGCGACCAGACGCGCGAGTTCAGCGCGCTGCGTCAGGGTGTGATCGACATGGCCGTCGGCTCGACCATCAACTGGTCGCCCCAGGTGCGCGAGCTGAACCTGTTCTCGCTGCCCTTCCTGATGCCCGACTTCGCCGCCATCGATTCACTCACGCAGGGCGACGTCGGCAAGCAGCTGTTCGGCACGCTGGAGAAGGCCGGCGTGGTGCCGCTGGCCTGGGGCGAGAACGGCTACCGCGAGATCAGCAACTCCAAGCACGCCATCAAGTCGCCGGCCGACCTCAAGGGGCTGAAGATCCGCGTGGTGGGCTCGCCGCTGTTCCTCGACACCTTCACCGCACTCGGCGCCAATCCCACGCAAATGAGCTGGGCCGACGCCCAGCCCGCGCTGGCTTCCGGTGCTGTCGATGGACAGGAGAACCCGCTGGCGCTCTACCAGGCCGCCAAGCTGCACACCATGGCGCAGAAGCACCTGACGCTGTGGGGCTACATCGCCGATCCGCTGATCTTCGTGGTCAACCGCGACGTGTGGAATTCGTGGACGCCGGCCGACCGCGAGATCGTGCGCCAGGCCGCCATCGATGCCGGCAGGGAAGAGATCGCCATCGCGCGCAAGGGCCTGGTCGAAGCGGACCGGCCGCTGGTCAAGGAACTCACCGGCCTGGGCGTCACGGTTACCGAACTCAGCCCGGCCGAACGCGATGCCTTCGTGAAGGCCACGCGCCCGGTTTACGACAAGTGGAAGGCCACCATCGGCGCCGATCTGGTGAACACAGCCGAGAAGGCCATCGCTTCGCGCAAGAAGTAGACAGCGTCACCCGCCCATGAAAAAGCCCCGCGATGCGGGGCTTTTTCTTTGCGTGGCTCCAGGTTCAGTGCTGGAGGATCTTGGCCAGGAAGTCCTTGGTGCGAGGCTGGCGCGCCTCGGGATTGCCGAAGAACTCTTCCTTGCTGCAGTCCTCGAGGATGCGGCCGCCCACGTCGATGAAGATCACGCGGTTGGCCACTTTGCGGGCGAACCCCATTTCGTGCGTGACCACCATCATGGTCATGCCTTCCTTGGCGAGATTCACCATCACATCGAGCACTTCGCCGACCATCTCGGGATCGAGTGCCGAGGTGGGCTCGTCGAACAGCATCACGACCGGATCCATCGACAGCGCGCGCGCGATGGCCACGCGCTGCTGCTGGCCGCCCGAGAGCTGGCCCGGAAACTTGTCCTTGTGCGCCATCAGACCCACGCGGTCGAGCATCTTGAGGCCGCGCACCTTGGCTTCGTCGGGCTTGCGGCCGAGCACCTTGACCTGGGCGATCGTGAGGTTCTCGGTCACCGACAGATGCGGGAACAATTCGAAGTGCTGGAACACCATGCCGACCTTGGAGCGCAGCTTGGGCAGGTCGGTCTTGGGATCGTTGACCTGCACGCCGTTGACGGTGATCGTGCCCTTCTGGATGGGCTCGAGCGCGTTCACGGTCTTGATCAGGGTGGACTTGCCGGATCCCGAAGGCCCGCAGACCACCACCACATCACCCTTGGCGATGCTCACCGAACAGTCGTTGAGCACCTGCACCGGGCCATACCACTTCGAGACGTTGTTGATTTCGATCATTTCAGAGGACTCCGGTGTTCAACGGATGATGGCGATCTTCCTGTGCAGACGCTTGACGAGATACGAGAGCGAGAAGCACAGCACGAAATAGATGACGGCGGCCAGCAGGTAAGCCTCGATCGGGCGGCCGAAGTTCTTGCCCGCCGTCTCCAGGCCCTTGAGCAGGTCGTAGGCGCCGATGGCGTAGACCAGCGAGGTGTCCTGGAACAGGATGATGGTCTGCGTGAGCAGCACCGGCAGCATGTTGCGGAACGCCTGCGGCAGGATCACGAGCTTCATGTTCTGCCCGTAGGTCATGCCCACGGCCATGCCGGCGAACACCTGGCCACGCGGGATCGACTGGATGCCCGCGCGCATGATCTCGGAGAAATACGCCGCCTCGAACGCGATGAACGTGATGACGGCCGAGGTTTCCGCGCCGATGGGGCGTCCGATCACGAACGGCACCAGCAGGAAGAAGCCCAGGATCACCATCACCAGCGGGATGCTGCGCATGCCGTTGACATAGATGGCGGCCGGCATGTCCAGCCACTTCTTGCCCGACAGCCTCATGAGCGCCAGGATCGTGCCGAAGAAAATGCCGCCCAAGGTGGCGACGATGGTCAGGATGACGCTGAAGTACAGCCCCTTGAGCACGAAGGCGCTGATCAGGTCCCAGTTGTAGAACGAAAAGTCGAGGTTGGTCATGTCAGTGGCCCCCTCCGGCACCGGCGGCCACGAAGCCCGGCACACGCGATCGCTTCTCGATGAAAGCCATGATTCGGTTGATGACCAGGGCCGACACCGCGTAGAGCGCAACCACGGCGACGAAGATCTCCATCGGACGCGCGGTTTCCTCGCCCGCCTGCAGGTAGAACTGCGTGAGTTCGGCGATCGACACGGCGAACGCCACCGACGAGTTCTTGAAGATGTTCATCGACTCGCTGGTGAGCGGCGGAATGATGATCCGGTAGGCCATCGGCAGGATGACGTAGCGGTAGTACTGCGGCGTGGTGAAGCCCAGCGCCATGCCAGCGTAGCGCTGCCCCTTGGGCAGGGCCTGGATGCCGGCGCGCAGCTGTTCGGCAATCCGCGCGGAAGTGAAGAGCCCCAGGGCGATCACCACCAGCACGAACGGCTCGACGTTACGCATGAAGGGGAACAGGGCCGGTACGACGTGGTACCACAGGAAGATCTGCACCAGCAGCGGGATGTTGCGGAACAGTTCAACCCATGCATTGCCCAGACGCACCAGCCAGGGGCTGTCGGGCAGCGTGCGCATCACGCCGATGATGGAGCCAGCCACCAGGGCGAGCACCAGCGCACAGAGCGATACGGAGACGGTCCAGCCCCAGGCCGACATCATCCATTGCCAGTAGGTCGGGTCTTTTCCACCCGGGTCCTGTAGAAAGATCTGCCAATCCCAATTTCCCATCGGGGAACTCCTCAGCTTGAAAACAAACGCCCACCGCGGATGGGTGGGCGTTCAGGCGAGCTTGCGCTGATTACTTGTTGTACTCTTCCATCGGCTTGTCGTTGGGATTCGCCCAGGCAGCCTTGGTGGCATCGGACAGCGGCAGGCCGATCTTGGTGTTGGTCGGCGGCACGGGTTGCAGGAACCACTTGTCGTACAGCTTGGCCAGCGAGCCGTCGGCGATCTGGCGCTTGATGCTGTCGTCCACGGCCTTCTTGAAGGCGTCGTCACCCTTGCGCAGCATGCAGGCGATGGGCTCGACCGACAGGGTTTCGCCGACGATCTTGTAGTCGTTGGGGGCCTTGGACTTGGAGATGTTGGCCGCCAGGATCGAGCCATCCATCACGAAGGCGTCGGCGCGGCCCGACTCGAGCAGCAGGAAGCTGTCGGCGTGGTCCTTGCCCATGACTTCCTTGAAATCGATGCCATTGGCACGCTCGTTCTTGCGCAGCGTCTGCACCGAGGTGGTGCCGGTGGTGGTGACCACGGTCTTGCCGTTCAGGTCCTTGATGCCATTGACGCCCGAGCTGGCCTTGGTGGCAATGCGCACTTCTTCGACGTAAGTGGTCACGGCGAAGGCCACGTCGCGCTGGCGGGCGGTGTTGTTGGTGGTGGAGCCGCACTCCAGATCGACCGTGCCGTTCTGCACCAGCGGAATGCGGTTGGCCGAGGTGACGGGCGTGTAGGCGATGTTGAGCTTCTTGCCGGCGATCTTGCTCAGGTCGTCGACGATGCGCTCGCCCATTTCGGTGTGGAAGCCCACGTACTTGCCATTGCCCAGCGTATAGGACAGGCCGGAGGAATCACGCACGCCCAGGCTGATGTTGCCGGACGCCTTGATCTTGGCCAGCGTGTCGTTGGCTTGCGCGACGGCGCTGCCTGCGGCGAGGGCCACGATGGTCAGGGCGAACAGTTGTTTCTTCATTCGGAAAGCTCCTGGGAAAAAGTTAGCCCGATCACTCGGGAAAGGTGAATGGCGATTCTAGGGGCGTTGCACGCTTTCCCTACCTGACCAGCAACGATCCAGCCAGGCATTGCCGCGAAATCGACTGCTGGGGGAATGGGTGTTCAACGTGCGATGCCCTTCGTCTTCTTGTGTCGATCAGCGTAAGCAGTCTTCATGCCCACCATGGATGGGGAAAGTACCGACCGGCGCGCGGCCGTCAGCCGCGGTTCAGCCAGCCGGACGGCCTGCTGCCTGGAGGAAATCCCACAGCGCCTGCGCGGCGCGCTTGGGTGCGCCCGAGGTTCCGCTGCCCGTCGCCGTGGGCTTTTCGCGGCAGAGCCGGATCTCCATGGCCATCTCCAGGCCAGGCAGCTCGGGCGGCACGGCACTGACCAGCCGCCGGGCCCGCACTTCCTTGCGCACCGAACTCTGCGGCAGGAAGGCGATGCCGTGCCCTTCCAGCGCCATGGCTTTGAGGCCCTCGGCCATGTCGGTTTCGTACACCCGGTCGAGGTGGATGGGCGCGCCGGCCTGCTTGAGCAGCACGTCGACCATGCGCCCCAGGTAGGCGTCGGGCGCGTAGCCCAGGTAAGGCAGGGGCTGGCCGGCGCGGCCGGGCAACTGGAACAGCGCCCGGCCTTCGGCATCGGGCCGCGAGTACGGCGCCAGCGTTTCCTGCCCCAGCGTGAGCGTTTCGTAATGGGCGGCGTCGAGCTGGAAGGGCTGCGAGGGATGGTGGAATGCGATCAGCAGGTCGCAATTGCCTTCAACCAGGCGCACCACCGCGTCGTGCACGTTCAACGCGATCAGCCGGCTCTTGATCGGGCCGAAGCTGGCGCGCAGGCTGGTGACCCACGCCGGAAAGAAAGTGAACGCCAGGCTGTGCGGCACGGCGAACTCGATCACGTCCTGCCCGGCGGCCGAGTGGCCGCGCAGCATGGCGCGGGTGTTCTGCAGCGCCTGCAGCATCTCCAGCGACTGGGTGTAGAGCGTCTGGCCCGCGGGGGTGAGGCGCGTCGGATAGGAGCTGCGGTCGACCAGATCGGTGCCCGCCCAGGCCTCCAGCGCCTGGATGCGCCGCGAGAAAGCCGGCTGCGTCACGTGACGCAACTGGGCTGATCGGCTGAAACTGCGCGTCTCGGCCAGACTCACGAAATCTTCGAGCCACTTGGTTTCCATGGCCGGCATTATTGGGCGCTTCGGCCCTGCGCGTCATCCTTGCCCGTCTGCTGCTGCAGGCGCCACATGCCGGCGTAGCGCCCGCCGGCAGCCAGCAACTGGGCATGCGTGCCGCGCTCGACGATGCGGCCGGCGTCCATCACCAGGATCTCGTGCGCGTCGACCACCGTGGAGAGCCGGTGCGCGATGACCAGCGTGGTGCGGTCCTGCGCGGCCGAACGCAACTCCGCCTGGATGGCGCGTTCGTTGGCCGAGTCGAGCGCCGAGGTGGCCTCGTCGAAGATGAGGATGGGGGGATCCTTCAGGAGCGTGCGGGCGATGGCCACGCGCTGCTTCTCGCCCCCCGACAGCTTGAGGCCGCGCTCGCCCACGCGCGTGTCGTAACCCGATGGGGTGGAGACGATGAAATCATGGATCCGCGCCGCGCGCGCGGCCTGCTCCACCTGCTCGCGCGTGGCACCGGGACGGCCGTAGGCGATGTTGTATTCGACCGTGTCGTTGAACAGCACCGTGTCCTGCGGCACGATGCCCAGCGCCGCGCGTACGCTGGACTGCTGCACGTCGCGCAGGTCCTGCCCGCCGATGGTGACGGCGCCCTGCCCGCGCGGCACGTCGTAGAAGCGGAACAGCAGCCGGGCCAGCGTCGATTTGCCCGAGCCCGAGGGCCCGACCACCGCCACGGTGCGCCCTTGTGGAATCTCAAAGCTCACGTCGTGCAGCACCTGGCGCGCCGGGTCATACCCGAAGTTCACGTGCTCGAAGCGGACTGCGCTGCCACGCGCCGGGTCGAGCGGCGCGGCAGCGGGCGCGTCGGCCACTTCGCGCTCGCGGTCCATCAGCGCGAACATGTGGTCGAGGTCGGTGAGGCTCTGCTTGATCTCGCGGTAGATCACACCCAGGAAGTTGAGCGGTATGTACAGCTGGATCATGAAGGCATTGACCATCACCAGATCGCCCAGCGTCATGGTGCCGGCCACCACGCCCTGCGTCGCACGCCACAGCATGCCCACCAGCGCGGCCGCGATGATCACCTGCTGGCCGGTGTTGAGCAGCGACAGCGTGGTCTGGCTCTTGAGGCGCGCACGTCGCAGGCGCAGCAGGCTCTCGTCGTAGCGGCCGGCTTCGAAACGTTCGTTGTTGAAGTACTTGACCGTCTCGTAATTCAGCAGCGAATCGATGGCCCGTGTGTGGGCGGCCGAATCGAATTCGTTGGCCTGCCGGCGGTATTGCGTGCGCCATTCCGTCACCGTCACGGTGAACACGATGTAGACAGCCAGCGCACCCAGCGTGATCCAGACGAAGCCGGCGTCGAACTTCACGCCCAGGATGCCCAGCACCAGGGTCACCTCGATCAGCGTGGGCACGATGCTGTAGAGCGAGTACGAGATCAGCGATTCGATGCCGCGCACGCCGCGCTCGATATCGCGGCTCATGCCGCCAGTCTGCCGCTCCAGGTGGAAGCGCAGCGACAGCGCATGCAGGTGCTCGAAGGTCTGCAGCGCGATGCTGCGCGCCGCGCCCTGCGTGGCCTGAGCGAACACCAGCTCGCGCAGTTCTGTGAACAGCGAGGTGGACAGCCTGAGCAACCCGTAGGCCACCAGCAGCCCCACGGGCACGACCAGCACAGCCAGGGCGTCGCCGGGCCTGATCGTCATCGCGTCGACCAGGTTCTTGAGCAGCACCGGCACGCCGACGTTGGCCACCTTGGCCGCGACCATGAAGGACAGCGCGGCGATCACGCGCCACTTGTACTGCCACAGATAGGGCAGCAGACGTCCGAGCGTGGACCAGTCGGAGGCCGTCGCTGGCGGCTGGCTGACAGGGGAAGAGGGAGATGGGCCGTCGTTGCGGCTGGCTGGGCGCATTGGGGGACAATCCGGTGTTGTCGTTCTACTGCACCCGATTGTGCCCATGAGTTCCCAATCCAGTTCCCCGATCACCGCATTGCCCACCGACAAGGAACTGGTGCTGCGCGTCGTTCCCATGCCCGCCGACACCAACGGCAACGGCGACATCTTCGGCGGCTGGGTCATGGCGCAAGTGGACATGGCCGGCTCCATCCTGCCGGCGCGCCTCACGCGCGGGCGCATCGCCACGGTGGCCGTGAACGAGTTCGTCTTCAAGCAACCGGTGCGCGTGGGCGACCTGCTGTCGCTGTTCGCCTCGGTCACGCGCGTGGGCAACACGTCGCTGACCATCAAGGTCGAGGTCTACGCCGAGCGCCTTTCCGCCCAGGGCCAGTACCTCAAGGTGACGGAAGCCAGCCTCACCTACGTGGCCATCGACGACCACGGTCGCCCCCGCCCGATCCCCAAGCCCTGATCGCCGCGCTGCGGCGGGCATGGCTCAGGCGGGCCGTTGCGCGCGCTCGAGCAGCAGCGCCTTCTCGCGCTCGTTGTGTGTGAGGCCGGCCGCGCGCAGCCATTCGGCGCGCGCTTCGTCATGCCGGCCCAGCCGCGCCAGCATGTCGGCGCGCACGCTGGGCAGCCACTGGTAGCGCGCCAGCGACTTCTCCGCTGCGAGCGTGTCGAGGATGGCCAGCGCCGCGTCGGGGCCGTGCGCCATGCCCACGGCCACGGCGCGGTTGAGTTCGATCACCGGCGAAGGGGCAACGGCGGCCAGTGTCGCGTACAGCGTGGCAATGCGGGCCCAGTCAGTTTCGGCTGCGACGGTGGCGCGCGCATGGCAGGCGGCGATGGCGGCCTGCAGCACATACGGCCCCGGCTGCATGCCGCGCGATCCGCACAGCGCCGTGGCGCGGTCCAGCGCCGCCAGGCCCTGCCGGATCAGGGCACCGTCCCACAGTGTGCGGTCCTGCGCCATCAGCAGCACGGGCCGGCCATCCGGATCCGTGCGGGCCGGCGTGCGCGAAGCCTGCAACTCCACGAGCGCCACGAGGCCATGCGCCTCGGGCTCGCCGGGTGCCAGCTCGGCCAGCAGGCGCGCGAGCCGCTGCGATTCCTGCACCAGGGCCGGCCGCATCCAGTCGTCGCCCGCGGTGGCCGTGTAGCCCTCGTTGAAGATGAGGTAGACCACTTCGAGCACCGACGCGAGCCGCTCGCCGATCGCCTCGGGACTGGGCAGGTCGAAAGGCACGCGCGCCTCGGACAACGTGCGCTTGGCGCGCACGATGCGCTGCGCGATGGTGGGCTCGGCCGCGAGAAAGGCCCGCGCAATCTCCTGCGTGGTGAGACCGCCCAGCAGCCGCAGCGTGAGCGCCACGCGCGCCTCGGTCGATAGCACCGGATGGCAGGCCATGAAGATGAGCCGCAGCAGATCGTCGCCCACCGGGTCCTGGCGCGCGGCGTCGAGGGCGTCGACGAAGTCGGGCGCGATACGCGCGCCCAGCGCATCGAGGTCAGCGCCGATCTGCTCGTGCTTCTCCGCCAGCATGCGGTCACGCCGCAGGTGATCGAGCGCGCGGCGTTTGGCCGTGGTCATGAGCCAGGCCCCCGGGTTGGCCGGCACGCCTTCGCGCGGCCAGTGCTCCAGCGCGGCGACCAGCGCGTCCTGCGCGAATTCCTCCGCCAGACCGACATCGCGCACGAGGCGTGCCACGCCGGCGATGATCCTGCCGGCTTCAAGGCGCCAGACGGCATTGACGGCCTCATGGGTGGCCAGCGACGCGGAAGGTGTCTGCGGGAGCGGTTCGGCCTGCATTCCCGCAGTGTGTCACGCCTGTGGCGGCGCGGCCTCGGGGTTCATCCAGACCAGTTCCCACTGATGGCCGTCGAGATCCTCGAAGCCGTGGCCGTACATGAAGCCGTGGTCCTGCTTGTCCATGGGTGCACGGCCGCCGGCGGCCAGCGCCTTGGCCACGAGCTCGTCCACCTGCTCTCGGCTCTCGCACGACAGGCAGACCAGCACCTCGGTGCCCTGGTGCGCGTCGACGATTTTCTTTTTGGTGAAACCCTGGAAAAAGGGTTCGACCAGCAGCATCGCGAAGATGTTGTCGGCAATCACCATGCAGGCGCCCTGATCATTGGTGAACTGCGGATTGAAGTCGAAGCCGAGGCTTCGGAAGAAGGCCTGGCTGCGGACCATGTCCTTGATGGGCAGGTTGACGAAGATCTGGCGCGTCATGTCGGAGCTCCTGGTGTGGAAAAGAACGAACGGCCTGGCGGCCCCACATCTGCACGACGAACCAGTCCGTGCGTTTTCGACACGCAACTGAAAAAAACGCTGCTTATCTGCCCGGCGCGCTGGCTTCGGCGCTGCCCACCCAGCAAGGCGCGACCTCGCGCACCTCGACCGTGCACCACTTCGCCGCCGGGCAGCTTTGTGCGATCGCGAGTGCTTCCGCGCGCGTCGGCACATCGATCAGGAAGAACCCGCCCACCATCTCCTTGGCCTCGGCAAACGGTCCATCGAGCAGCTGGGCACGGCCGCCCTGCATGCGCACCCGCGTGCCCCGGCTCTGGTCGGCCAGCGATTCGCCGGCGCGCAGCACGCCGCGTGCCTGCAGGCCGGCACCCCATTGCAGCATCTTGTCGTAGAGGGCGCGGCCTTCGGCCTCGGACCGGCCGGCGCGCTGGCCCACGGGTTCATGGATGAGCAGCATGTAGGACATGGGCGGAGTGTAGGACGTGGCGGCGCCGTGGGTGTGTCAGCGCCGCACCAGGCAGGCGTAGATCGCGTCCTGGGTGTCCTGCTGGTGGTCGCGCAACGGCGCCATCGTGAGGCGCGCGACCTCGAAGCCGTGGCGCTGCGCCAGCTGGCGCAGGTAGCCCGCGCTGTGCGCGTAGCGCAGGGTCGGCTGCAGTTGCCAGCCGGGGCCGTCGTCTTCGGACGCAGCTTCGGCAGTGAAGCAGAAGGCGCCACCGGTTTCGAGGACTCGCGCCACGCCCGCGAAAAGCTGGTCGAGCTGGCCCACGTAGATGAGAACATCGGCCGCCACCACGAGATCGTCGCGGCGATCGGTACCGGTCAGGTATTCCGTCACGTCGGCGTGCACCAGTGCGTCATAGGCGCCAGTGGCTCGGGCCTTGTCCAGCATCGCGGCCGACAGGTCGATGCCATCGACGTGGCCCGCGATGCGGCGCAGCAGCGGGCCGCACAGGCCGGTGCCGCATCCCAGGTCCAGTGCGCTGCGGTAGTGGCGCGGGCCGAGTTGCATCACCTCGTCGAGCAGGCGTTCGTGCCCGCGATAGCCGAGTGTGTGGACCAGGTGCTGGTCGAATTCCTCCGCGTACTGGTCGAACAGCGTCTCGACGTAGGCGCGCGGCGGCGCGGCTACAGCGCCATCGGAAGCTCGCACTGAAGCCAGGTAGTAGGCGTGAAGCGCCGGATCCGCCCCCAGCGCGAGCGCGCGTTCGAAGTCGGACGCTGCGGCGTCGAGCCTGCCCGCATCGCGCATGAGGCTGCCGCGTCGGCTCCAGGCCTCGGCCAGATCGGGTGCCTGCGCGATGGCGGCGTCGAGATCGGCCAGCGCGGCGTCGGCCCGATCCAGCATGACGAGGCTGGCCGCGCGATGCAGCCGCAACGGCGCCGCTTCGGGCAGCAATTCGATGGCGCGGCCGAGGCTGGCCACGGCATCGGCATGGCGGCCGAGCCCTGCTTCGGCCAGGCCCAGATGGAGCCACGTGTTCGCTTGTGCAGCGTCGGCCTGCGCTGCCTGCCGCAGCGGATCGATGGCTTCGGCAAAGCGCTGCGCCTGCACGCGCACCACGCCCAGGTTGGCCAGCAGCGACGGCCGCCCGGGCACCAGGCCGAGGGCTTGCTCGAAATGACGTTCGGCATCGGCCAATCGGCCGGACTCGGCGGCAGCGATGCCGGCTACGAAGAGTTCTCGCGCGCGTGCGGTGGGGTCGGTCATGCGGCGATTGTCACCGTGCGGGCCCCGTCCTGGGCGTTCAGACCTTGCTGAAGTCGGGCTTGCGCCGCTCCATGAACGCCGTGAAGGCTTCGCGCGCGGCAGGCTCGCGCAGCATGCGGCCGAAGCTCGTGGCCTCGTCGGCCATCTGCTGACGCACCTCGGCGGCCTGGCCCTGTTTCATGAGGCGCTTGGTTTCGATCAGCGCCGACAGCGGCTTGGCCGCGAGCTTGCGCGCCTGGGCCTGCGCCAGATTGCCAGCTTCCTGCGGCGGCACGACGCGGTTGACCAGGCCCACTTCCAGCGCCGCCTCGGCCATGAATGGATCGCCCAGCAGCAGCGCCTCGGCCGCGCGGTGGTAACCCATCATGCGCGGCACCAGCAGGCTGGAGCCTGCCTCGGGGCACAGGCCCAAGTTGACGAAGGGCATGGAAAACGCCGCGTTGTCGCCCGCATAGACCAGGTCGCAATGGAACAGCAGCGTGGTGCCGATGCCGACAGCCGGTCCGCACACGGCGGCCACCACGGGCTTGGGGAAGCCGGAGATGCCGTGCAGGAAGCGGAACACCGGCGCGTCCGGCGTGGCCGGTGGCGCATGGAGGAAGTCGCCGATGTCGTTGCCGGCGCTGAAGATCGTCTCGTGGCCCTGAATGACGACGACGCGCACGGCATCGTCGTCAGCCGCGGCGGCCAGCGCGTCAGCCAGCGTCGCGTACATCGCGGCGGTGAACGAGTTCTTTTTATCGGGCCGGTTGATGGTCAGCGTGGTGACGCCGTCTTCGGTGTGGTTGAGGATGTCGCTCATGGCTGTGTGTGCTTTCGGCTGGGGATGATCGGGCAGATGCGGCACGGGCCGCTCATTCCTTGTAGTAGGCCCACTGGTGCGTGGTGACGAGCAATTCGCCTGCCTGGCTCCAGAGCTGGCCGGTCTGGTCGGCGAAATTATTGGAGAAACGCTGGGCCTGTGCCTGCCCCAGCAGCCAGCCGTCGCCGACGGTGGCCAGGGCGGCGGCGTCGGCGTGGAAGTACACGGTGAAAGACACCGTGCCGGCCGGCACCAGCCGCGCGCGGCGCAACCAGGCGCGCGGGTAGAAGGCATCGGCCAGCGCGGCCAGGGCCGGAAAGTCGAGCGGGCGCGCCTGCGCATCGCGCAGCCACAGGCGCGTGAGGCTGCCGTCGCCGCTGTCGTCCAGCACAGTCGGCAGGCCGCCCTGCACGACGCGCATGTCGTAGCGCGACACCCAGGCCGCGCCCTTGAAACGCACGCGCTCGCCCGCCGACTCCGGCGCTGGCACTTCGGGCATCGGCATATCGGTGGCGCCCCAGGTCGGGCGGCGCAGGGCGGTGACGAGCGTCGCGGTGAGCACGGGTTCGGCCGCGCCGCCCTCGCCGGCCTGCGTCATCGTGGCCGTCCAGTGTTGCGTGGAGCGGTTGGTGCGCACGGGCGTCACCTCCACCTCGAACGGCGCATCCTGCACCGCGCTGAGGTAGTTGACGGTCAGCGATACGGGATCACCCAATCGTGCCGGGTGCCGCAGTACGGCCTGCAGCACGGTGGCTGCGGTGATGCCGCCGAACGGGCCGACCATGTTGTGCCAGCCTGGGTGCGGCTGGCCGCCGAAGCGGCCCTCGCCACGCTCCTGCAGCGCCACGGCAGCGTCGAACGGGTGCGGCAGGGTGCCCGAGCCCGCGTCAGCAGCGGCAGGACCGGCGGCTGGAAAGATGGATCGACTCATCGCTCGTGGTCTCCTTGCCACCACGGCGCCGTGGCGGACGATCGACGCCGGCCTCGGTCGGGTCGGTCGCCTCGATGAAAGCGGGCCGCCGTCGGGCGGCCCGGCCGCTGCGTCAGACGCGCTCGAAGATGCCCGCCGCGCCCTGCCCCATGCCTACGCACATGGTGACCATGCCGTACTTGAGCTTCTTGCGCTGCAATGCGTGCACCACGGTGGCCGAGCGGATGGCGCCCGTCGCACCGAGCGGGTGGCCCAATGCGATCGCGCCGCCCATCGGATTGACCTTCGATGCGTCGAGGCCCAGCGTGTTGATGACGGCCAGCGACTGGGCAGCGAACGCTTCGTTCAGCTCGATCCAGTCGATGTCTTCATGCTTGAGGCCGGCATAGCGCAGCGCGGCCGGGATCGCCTCGATCGGACCGATGCCCATGAGGTGCGGCGGCACGCCGCGCGAGGCATAGCTCACGAAGCGCGCCAGCGGCTTGAGGTCGTAGCGCTTAATGGCGGCCTCGCTGGCGAGGATGAGCGCGCCAGCGCCATCCGACGTCTGCGAACTGTTGCCGGCCGTCACCGAGCCGCGCGCGGCGAACACGGTGCGCAGCTTGGCGAGGCCTTCGGTCGTGGTGTCGGGACGCACACCTTCGTCGATGTCCACCGTGCGCGTGCGGGCCACGGGTTCGCCGGCCTGCAGGTCGACGCCACGGTCGGTGACCTCGATGGGCGTGATCTCGCTGGCGAATTCACCGGCCTTGATCGCTGCCATCGCCTTCATGTGAGAGCGGTAAGCGAATTCGTCCTGCGCTTCGCGACCGACCTTCCACTGCTGCGCCACCTTCTCGGCCGTGAGGCCCATACCGTAGGCGATACCGTAGTCGTCGATGTTCTCGGTATCGCGGAAGATGGTGGGCGAGAGGGAGGGCGAGTTGCCCATCATGGGCACCATGCTCATGCTCTCGGTGCCGGCGGCGATCATCACATCGGACTCGCCGACACGGATGCGGTCGGCCGCCATCTGCACGGCGGACAGGCCCGAGGCGCAGAAACGGTTGACGGTGATGCCGCCCACGCTCTTGGGCAGGCCCGCGAGGATGGCGCCGATGCGCGCCACGTTGAGGCCCTGCGCTCCTTCGGGGATCGCGCAGCCGCTGATCACGTCGTCGATGGCCGCCGGGTCGAGCGAAGGCACCTGTGCCAGCGCCGCACGCAGCGTGGCGGCCAGCAGGTCGTCGGGGCGCATGTTGCGGAAGTAGCCCTTGTGCGAACGGCCGATGGGCGTGCGCGTGGCGGCGACGATGTAGGCGTCTTGAACTTGCTTGGTCATGTCGTGTACCTCTTCGCCGTCAGTTGCGCACTGGCTTGCCGGTGGAGAGCATGCCGAGGATGCGCTCCTGCGTTTTCGGATGTTCGATCAGCGAGCAGAAGGCCTGCCGTTCGAGCTTCATGAGGTATGCCTCGTCCACCAGCGTGCCGGCATCGACGTCGCCTCCGGTCACCACGCCCGCGATCAGGCTGGCGATGTGGAAGTCGTGCTGGCTGATGAAGCCGCCGTCGCGCATATTGACCAGCTGGCCCTGAATCGTGGCCTTGCCGCTGCGGCCGGCCACGGGAAAGGTACGCGGCAGCGGCGCGCGCCAGCCTGCGTTGGCCATGGCCTTCGCCTCGCTGATGGCGACGTAGAGCAGCTCGTCCTTGTTGGGCACGATGGTGTCGCTCTCGAGCACATAGCCAAGCTTGCGGCTCTCCAGGGCACTGGTGCCCACCTTGGCCATGGCCGCGGCGGTGAAGCCGTCGGTGACGAACTTGAGCAGATCCTTGTCGGTGCTGGTGGCCGAGTTCTCGGCCGCGCGGCGCGCGATGTAGGTCAGGCCCCCGGCGCCCGGCACCAGGCCCACACCGACTTCGACCAGGCCGATGTAGCTTTCCATGGCCACGACACGCTTGTGCGAATGCACAGCCAGCTCACAGCCGCCGCCCAGCGCCAAGCCGCGGATGGCCGACACCACCGGCACGCTGGCGTAGCGCAGGCGCAGCATGGTCTGCTGCAGGAACTCCTCGGCGTCGGCCACGGCCGCCACGCCCACCGCCATGAAGGCGGGCAGCATGGCCTGCAGGTCGGCACCCGCCGAGAAGGGCTCGTCCCCCGACCAGATCACCAGGCCGTCGTAGTCGGCCTCGGCCATCTCGACCGCCTTCATCAGACCTTCGGCCACCGTGGGGCTGATGGCATGCATCTTCGTCTTGATGCTGGCGATCAGCACGCCGGACATGTCTTCGCGGTCGTGCGTCCAGAGGCGGATGTCGGCGTCTTCGTGCACCGTGGTGCCGGCCGTCTTGAAGTCCTGCGCGCCGCTGCCGAGCACGGCCTCGGGGAACAGCTGGCGGCCATGAACCGGCAGCACGCGGCGCGGCTCGAACTTCTTGGTGGCCGGGTTCCATGAGCCTTCGGGCGTGTGCACGCCACCGGCATCCGCCACCGGGCCCTTGAACACCCAGTCGGGCAGCGGCGCTGTCGACAGCGCGCGACCGGCGTCGATGTCCTCCTGGATCATCCTGGCCACTTCGAGCCAGCCGGCCTGCTGCCAGAGCTCGAACGGACCCTGCTGCATGCCGAAACCCCAGCGCATGGCGAAGTCCACATCGCGTGCGGTTTCAGCGATGTGCTCCAGGTGCACGGCCGCATAGTGGAAGCTGTTGCGCAGGATGGCCCACAGGAACTTGCCCTGGGCGCCCTCGGCGTTGCGCAGCAGCTTGAGGCGTTCGCCTGCCGGCTTCCTGAGCATGCGGGTGTAGACCTCGTCGCCCTTCTGGCCGCCAGACACGTAGTCCTTCGACTCGAGGTCGAACCGCAGCACGTCACGGCCCACCTTCTTGTAGAAGCCCGCCTTGGACTTCTGGCCCAGGTTGCCCATCTCGAGCAGGGTCTTGAGCACCGCCGGTGTGGCGAAGCTGCCGTAGAACGGATCGCTCTTCTCGTCGAGGTTGTCCTGCAGCGTCTTGATGACGTGGGCCATGGTGTCCAGGCCCACCACGTCGGCGGTGCGGAAGGTGCCGCTGCTGGCGCGGCCCAGGCGCTTGCCGGTGAGGTCGTCCACGACGTCGAACGTCAGGCCGTGGTTCTCCACCTCCTTCATCGTGGCCAGCATGCCGGCGATGCCGATGCGGTTGGCGACGAAGTTGGGCGTGTCCTTGGCGCGCACCACGCCCTTGCCCAGGCCGCTGGTCACGAAGGTTTCGAGCTGGTCCAGGATCAGCGGCTGCGTCGCCGGCGTCGCAATCAGCTCCACCAGCACCATGTAGCGCGGCGGGTTGAAGAAGTGGATGCCGCAGAAGCGCGGCTTGATGGCCTCGGGCAGCGCCTCGCTCAGCGCCGTGATCGACAGGCCCGAGGTGTTGGACGCCACGATGGCGTGCGGGGCCACGTGCGGCGCGATCTTCTGGTACAGGTCGCGCTTCCAGTCCATGCGCTCGGCGATGGCCTCGATGACCAGGTCGCACTCGCCCAGCAGGGCCATGTGCTCCTCGTAGTTGGCCGCGACGATGAGGTCGGCGTCGGCGGCCACGCCGAGGGGCGAGGGCTTGAGTTTCTTCAGGTTCTCGATCGCCCGGGTGACGGTGCCGTTCTTCGGGCCTTCCTTCGCCGGAAGGTCGAAGAGCACGACCGGCACCTTGACGTTGACGAGATGGGCGGCGATCTGCGCGCCCATCACGCCCGCGCCGAGCACGGCGACTTTTCTGACGTTGAATCGGTTCATGGGGTGTTCGGAAAAAGGCTGGCGAAAGGTCATTCCACGCGTTGCCAGACCTGGGTTCGGAAGAAGGGGCCGATGTAGCCGCGCATCTCAAGTTGCGCACCGCCATTGACGGGCTTGAGGCGCGCGCGGTAGCTCTTGCCGTTGTTCGGGTCGACGATGCTGCCGCCCTCGAACACGGCCTTGTCGCTCTCGCCGGCCTTGATGCCGCGCAGGATCTCCAGGCCCACGATGGGCTTGTCCTTGCGGTCGTCGGTGCACTTGTCGCACACGCCCTTGGGGTCGCTGGCGGGGTCGAGCAGCTTCTCGATGCGGCCGCTGAAGACGCCGTTGTTCTCGGTGATGCGAACCAGCGACTTCTCCTTCTTGGAGTCGTCGTCGATGGTCTTCCACAGGCCCGCGGGCGTCATCTGCGCGTGGGCCAGGCCGGCCAGAAAAAGGCCGGCAAGAGCGAGCAAGGTTCTCTTCATGGCAGTCTCCTTGGAGCGAGGGGAAGTGATCGAGAAATGCCGCGGAACTGGCGGTGCCCAGCCGCTGGCGTTGCCCCCCTGAGGGGGCGACGCGAAGCGGCGCGGGGGTGTCTCATGCCAAGGCCAGATCGGTGTCCATCAGCGCCTGGCTGCCCGATCGCGCCAGGCGCATCAGCGTGGCCGTCTCGGGGAACAGCTTGGCGAAGTAAAAGCGCGCGGTCTGCAGCTTGGCGGCGTAGAACGGGTCGCTGCTGCCGCCGTCGATGGCGCGCTGCGCCGCCTGGGCCATGCGCGCGAAGAAGTAGGCGAACACCAGGTGGCCGGCCACGCGCAGGTAAGGCACGGCGGCCGCGCCCACCTCGTCGGGGTTCTGCAGGCCCTTGAAGCCGATCTCGGTGGTGAACTTGGTCATCTGCTCGCCCAGGTAGGCCAGCGGGTTGATGAACTCGGCCATCTTCTCGTTGACGCCCTCTTCTTCCACCAGCTTGGCCACCAGCTTGCCGAATTTCTTGAGCGTGGCCCCCTGGTTGCCGAGCACCTTGCGGCCCAGCAGGTCCAGGCTCTGGATCGTGTTGGTGCCCTCGTAGATCATGTTGATGCGGTTGTCCCGCACGAACTGCTCCATGCCCCATTCCTTGATGAAGCCATGGCCACCGAAGACCTGCATGCAGGCGTTGGTGGCAATGTGGCCGTTGTCGGTGATGAAGGCCTTGACGATCGGCGTGAGCAGCGCGACGAGCTCGTCGCTGTCCTTGCGCACTTTTTCATCGGGATGGTGGTGAGCCTGATCGAGCAGCAGCGTCCCGAAGATCTGCAGTGCACGGCCACCTTCGGCGTAGGCCTTGGCAGTCAGCAGCATCTTGCGCACATCGGGGTGCACGATGATCGGATCGGCTTCCTTGTCTTTCGCCTTGGTGCCGGAGAGGCTGCGCATCTGGATGCGGTCCTTGGCATAGGCCAGCGCGTTCTGATAGGCCACTTCTGTCAGGCCCAGCGACTGGTTGCCCACGCCCAGGCGGGCGGCATTCATCATCACGAACATGGCGGCGAGACCCTTGTTGGGCTGGCCCACCAGGGTGCCGGTGGCACCGTCGAGCGCGATCTGCGCCGTCGCATTGCCGTGGATGCCCATCTTGTGCTCGAGACCCGTGCAGACGATGGGGTTGCGATCGCCCAGCGAGCCGTCGGCCTTGACGTGGTACTTGGGCACCACGAACAAGCTGATGCCCTTGCTGCCCTTCGGCGCATCCGGCAGGCGGGCCAGCACCAGATGGACGATGTTCTCGGTGAAGTCGTGCTCGCCGGCGCTGATGAAAATCTTGTTGCCGGTGAGCTTGTACGTGCCGTCGGCCTGGGGTTCGGCCTTGGTACGCAGCAGGCCCAGGTCGGTGCCGCAGTGCGGCTCGGTCAGGCACATGGTGCCAGTCCATTCACCGGTGGTGAGCTTGGGCAGATACGTCTTCTTCTGCTCGTCGGTGCCGTGGGCCACCAGCGCTTCGTACGCGCCGTGCGACAGGCCCGGGTACATCGTCCAGGCCTGGTTGGCGCTGTTGAGCATTTCGTACAGGCACTGGTTGAGCACGAAGGGCAGGCCCTGGCCACCGAACTCGGGATCGCACGACAGCGCGGCCCAGCCGCCTTCGACGTACTTCGCGTAGGCTTCCTTGAAGCCCTTGGGTGTCTTCACTTCATGGGTGGCCTTGTCGAGAACGCAGCCCTCCTCGTCGCCCGAGATGTTGAGCGGGAACGTCACTTCGGCGGCGAACTTGCCGGCCTCTTCGAGCACGGCATTGATGGTGTCCACATCCACCTCGGCATGGCGCGGCATGGCCTTGTAGGCGTCCGTGACCTTGAAGACTTCGTGCATCACGAACTGCATGTCGCGCAGGGGCGGGGAATAGGTGGGCATGTCTGTCTTACTCCTGGGTGGGTTTTCTGGGGGACGATGAAGAGGCCGTGACGCGAGCGCCGTCAGGCGTCAGGTGCGGAGAAACAATGTTGTCGAAGCCGCGCACGCCGCGCTCGATGGAGCCAGGCGTGCGCAGGAAACGTGCCTCGTAATGCAGCGCGAGGATGAGACCGTGGATCTCGAACAGCAACTGATCGGCGTCGATGCCGGCGCGCAGGTGGCCCTCGCCCACGGCCTGCACCACCGCCCGACGCATCGCTGCCAGCCATGTCTGGACAGACGAGGCGAGCGCATCGCGCACCGGGCCAGGCCGGTCGTCAAACTCGACCGCGCCACTGATATAGATGCAGCCGGCTTCCAGCTCCACGGAAGTGCGTTGCATCCAGTTGCCGAACAGCGCCCGCAGGCGTGGCAGGCCGCGTGGCTCATGCAACGCAGGGTAGAACACCTCGGCCTCGAAGCGCTCGTGGTACTCGCGCACCACCGATATCTGAAGTTCTTCGCGCGAGCCGAAGTGCGCGAACACGCCGGACTTGCTCATGCCCGTGGCCTCGGCGACCGCACCGATGGACAGGCCTTCAAGGCCGATCTGCGCCGCCAGCCCCAAGGCAGCGTCGACGATCACAGCCTTGGTCTGCTGGCCCTTGTGCAGCCCTCGGGCACGCGCGGTAGCCACGCCGACGGGCGCAGCGGTGGCGGTGGTGCGAGAGCGGGCAGGGGCGATCGTGGCCATGGTTCAAATAAAACGAACGGTCGTTCTATTTTCCACAGAATCCTGATCGAGGCAAGCCCCACAGGTCCGCCAGGGCAAACGGCCGCGCCAAAGAAAAGGCCCGCACATGGCGGGCCTATGGCGCGGGCTCAAGGCCGTCAGAGCATCAGTGCGAGGCTGGCGTCGAGGTGCTCCGACGGCAGGCGGCGGAAGCCCGACCGCGCAAACCGCTGCAAGCGACCGGCCGCAAAGGCCGTCAGTGCCGAAGCCCGCACCTGGGCATCTACCGTCGGCGTGGCCGAACCCGAGGATTCGGCGGGCGTGCGCAGCGCCTGGCGCAGCGTCGACTCGATACGGTCGAAGAACTGGTTCATGCGTTGCTGCAGGCGATCGTTTTCATACACCAGCGCATCGCCCACCATCACGCGCGTCATGCCGGGATTCTTTTCGGCGAACTGGATCAGCATGGCGATCACGCGGGCGGCCTGCGCGTTGCCATCGCCTTCCCGCTCGGTGATCTGGTTGACCAGGGTGAACACGCTCTGCTCGATGAACTCGATCAGCCCCTCGAACATCTGGGCCTTGCTGGCGAAGTGGCGATACAGCGCGGCTTCACTCACTTCGAGCCGGGCGGCCAGGGCTGCCGTGGTGACCCGCTCGGCACCCGGCTGCTCGAGCATGGTGGCCAGTGCCTGCAGGATCTGGACCCGGCGCTCTCCGGGCTTGGGTCGCTTGCGCGCCGCAGGGGCGGCGTCAGCGCCCGACGAATCGGTGGAGGATGGGGTCTCTACGTCTGACATGGTGTAACAGGGGTGTTGATTTGATTCTCGCATACGCCGAAGGCAGTCCCCACTTCGCAATTCCTATGGCGGAAACACCAGCGTGATGCGCAGGCCGCGCCCCTGGAATCCCGTATCGAGCCGTAGATGGCTGCGATGCGTATGCGCGATTTCGTCGGCGATCGCCAGGCCGAGGCCGTTGCCTTCGCCCGTCGTGCCCGGAGACCGGTAGAAGCGCTCGAGCACGCGCGAGCGCTCGGGCTGCGGAATGCCTGCGCCGTCGTCTTCCACCTCCAGGTAGGCAGCGCCTGCATCGGGCAACAGTTGCCCCTCGACACCGGCGATATGGCCGCAGCGGATGGTGACCGATCCGCCGGCAGGCGTGTATTTGACGGCGTTGTCCACGAGGTTGCCCAGCAGTTCGCGCAGCAGCCACTCCTGCCCCATGACGTGGGCCGGGCGAACGTCCAGACCGAGGTCGATACGACGCGCCGTGGCGGCATCGAGGTATTGCTCCAGCAGCGTTTCGCACAGCTGCTTGAGATCGACACGCTGCAGCGGCTGGGCATGCAGGGTGCGCGCGTCGGCGCGCGAGAGCGCCAGCAACTGGTTGGCCAGTTGCGAGGTGCGGCGGGTGGCATCACGCAACTTGTGCACCTGCCCGGTCGCCAGCTCGAGACGGTCGGTTTCCTGCGCGTCGGCCTGCTGCGCCCACGCCTCGACCTGTGACTGCAGGCCGGCCAGCGGCGTTCGCAGCTGATGGGCCGCATCGGCCACGAAGCGGCGCTGGCTTTCGGCCTGCGCATTGACCAGCCCGAACAGGCGGTTGAGTGAGCGCACCAGCGGCCTCACTTCGTCGGGGGAGGCCTGCACGTCCAGCGCCGACAGGTCGCGCGGCGAACGGTGTTCCACCTCCTCGCGCAGCGCCAGCAACGGCCGCAGCGCCCGGCGCACCGCCCAGTTGACCGCGAAGCCGGCCAGGCCGATGAGGATGATGTTGGGTAGCAGCACGCGGTAGAGCACCGTGCGCGCCCATTGCTGGCGCGGGTCGGAACCATCGCCCAGCCGCATGACCAGTTCGCCCACCGACGTGGCCATGCGCTGCGTAGCGATACGGTAGACGACGCCGCTGTACTCCTCGCTGCGAAACTCGGGTTCGTCCGACGACGGCGGCGTGCCCGCCAGCCAGGTCTCACCGTGAAGGACGTTGCCATTGGCGTCCGAGATGGCATAGACGGCCTGGCCCGGACGTTCACGCAGGTACTGCTCCACGGGCGGCGCCATGAGCAGCACCGGGGGATCGCCCGCGACCTGGGCCTGCGCCACCACCGAGTCGGACAGCAGCGGCAGCATGGCCGCCAGTTGCCGGTCGAGCTGACCGGTGACACTGTCGGCCGAGCGGTAGTCGAACCAGGCGTTGACGAGCGCCAGCAGCGTCAAGGGCAGCAGCAGCAGCACGACCAGCCGCCGTTGCAGGCCCGACGTGATGCCGGTCGAGCCCATGCGGCGTCAATCCTGCCCGGGAACGGGAGGCGCCTGCTGTTCCAGGCGATAGCCGAAGCCGCGGATGGACCGCAGTGCGAGCCCGTGCGGTTCGAGCTTGCCGCGCAGGCGCGAGATGTACACCTCGACCGCGTTGGGCGTGATTTCCTTGTCCCAGCCGGTCAGTGCATGCAGGAGCTTCTCCTTGCTGGCCGGCTTGGGTGCGTTGATGAGCAGGTACTCCATCACCGTCCACTCGCGCGGTCCCAGGTCGAGCGTCTCGCCGCCGAGGGTGGCACGCCGATTGGCCGTGTCGAGTTCCAGCGGGCCGAACGAAAGCACGGCACTGGTGGCCGCCTGCGAGCGCCTCAGCAAGGCGCGTAGCCGCGCCAGCAGTTCGGGCAGCTCGAAGGGCTTGATCATGTAGTCGTCCGCGCCCAGATCGAGTCCGTGCACGCGGTCGCTCAGCGCGTCGCGCGCGGTGAGAATCATCACCGGCATGCTCTGGCCGGATCGGCGCAGGCGCTGCGTGAGCTCGAGCCCGTCCATGCGCGGCAGGCCGATGTCGATCACGGCGGCGTCGAACGACTCCTTCTCCGTCACCTCCAGCGCCCGCTCGGCGCTGGCCACCCAGTCGACCGCATAGCCGGCGTCGGTCAGCCCCAGCTTGATGCCGCTGGCGACCATGACGTCGTCTTCGACCAACAGCAGCCGCATGGAACGCCCCGCGTCAGTGGGACCGGATCATCGTGCCGTAGGCCTGATCCGAGAGGATCTCCAGCAGCATGGCGTGCGGCACGCGGCCGTCGATGATGTGGACCGCGTTGACGCCGCTCTTGGCCGCATCGATCGCGCCCGCGATCTTGGGGATCATGCCGCCGGAGATCGTGCCATCGGCGATCAGCGCGTCGATCTCCTTCATGGTGAGCTCGGGCAGCAGGTTTTTCTGCTTGTCGAGCACGCCGGGAATGTTGGTGAGCATGAGCAGCTTCTCGGCCTGCAGCACGGTGGCCAGCTTGGCGGCTACCACGTCGGCGTTGATGTTGTAGCTTTCGTTCTGCTCGCCGAAGCCGATGGGGCTGACCACCGGAATGAACTGGTCGTCCTGCAGCGCTTTCACCACCGCCGGGTCGATACCGACGATGTCGCCCACCTGACCGATGTCGTGTTCCTTGGTCGGATCAGCCTGATCGACCAGACGCAGCTTGCGTGCGCGGATCAGTCCACCGTCACGGCCAGTGAGCCCCACGGCCTTGCCGCCCACCTGATTGATCAGGCCCACGATGTCCTGCTGCACCTCGCCAGCCAGCACCCATTCGACCACCTCCATGGTCTCGGCATCGGTCACGCGCATGCCCTGGATGAACTCGCCCTTCTTGCCCAGGCGGCCCAGCGCCGCCTCGATCTGCGGCCCGCCGCCGTGCACCACCACCGGGTTAATGCCCACCAGCTTGAGCAGCACCACGTCTTCCGCGAAATCCTGCTGCAGGGCCGGATCGGTCATGGCATTGCCGCCGTACTTGATCACCATGGTCTTGCCGTGGAACTTGCGGATGTACGGCAGGGCCTGGGCGAGGATTTCGGCCTTGTCGCGGGGGGCGATGTGGGAGACGGGGTCGGTCATGGGCGGAGCGGTTCAGGGGAGTGGACTGCGGAAGGCCGCATTTTGACGCAAGGCCTGGTCGCGGGCGGCAGCGGCCAACGGATCGACCGTGGCGGCTTCGGGCTGGAAGCCACTGACCAGTTCGCGAAGAATGGCCTTGGTGTCGTCGATGTCGTTGCGATCGAGCGCCGCGCGCAGGCGCTGGAGGGCTTCGCTGAGCGCCGGCCACGCCAGCCGGCCCTCGCGCGCCATCATGATGCGCGGATGCGTGGTGGGCTGCGGATCGTCACCGATCAGCAGTTCTTCATACAGCTTCTCGCCTGGCCGCAGGCCCGTGATGGCGATCTCGATGTCGCCCTGGGGGTGATCTTCATCGCGCACGGCCAGGCCCGATAGCCGCACCATGCGGCGCGCCAGATCGAGAATGCGCACAGGCTCTCCCATGTCGAGCACGAACACCTCGCCGCCACGCGCCATGGCGCCGGCCTGCAGCACCAGCTGGGCAGCTTCGGGAATCGTCATGAAGTAGCGCGTCACTTCCGCGTGCGTCACGGTCAATGGCCCGCCCGATGCCAGTTGGCGCCGGAACAGCGGCACCACGCTGCCGCTGGAACCCAGCACGTTGCCAAAGCGGACCATGCCGAAGGTGGTGGCAGCCACGGCCCCGTCCGCGTCCTCGGCCAGGGCCTGAAGTACCAGCTCGGCCACACGCTTGCTGGCGCCCATGAGATTGGTGGGCCGCACGGCCTTGTCCGTGGAGATGAGCACGAAGCGCTGGGTGCCATGTGCCATTGCGGCCTGCGCCGTCACCAGCGTGCCGAACACGTTGTTGGCCAGTCCTTCTGCCACGTTTTGCTCCACCAGCGGTACGTGCTTGTAGGCCGCCGCGTGATAGACGACGTCCGGGCGGAACGCATGAAAAACATCACGCATCCGCGCGGCCTGCGTCACATTGCCCAATAGCGGCACCAGTTGAACGCCCCGCTGCTGCGTCTTTTCGAGGCTGTCCAGTTCCTGGTGGATGGCGTACAGGTTGTATTCGCTGTGATCCAGCAACAGCAGCCGTGCCGCCCCCTGCTGCAGGATCTGCCGGCACAGTTCGCTGCCGATACTGCCACCGGCTCCCGTCACCAGCACGGTGCGGCCGCCCAGTTGCTGCGCCAGCAGCGCCGGATCGGGCGGCACCGCATCCCGCCCCAGCAAGTCTTCGATGTCCAGCTCCTGGATGTCCTGGACTGTCACCCGCCCACTCGCGAGATCGCCCATGCCCGGCAGCGTGCGGATGTGCACAGGCAGCGCGCGCAGGCTGGCAATGATGTCGTTGCGCCGCTGCCGGCTGGCGCTAGGCAAGGCCAGCAGGATGTCGGTGATGCCCAGACGCTCTACCACTTGCGGCACCTGCAATGGTGACAGCACGGTCACGCCGTTGATGCTGCGACCGATCTTGGCCTTGTCGTCGTCCACGAAGCCCATCAACTGGAACTGACCACGGCCCACCGCATTGGCCGTCTGTACGCCAGCCGTGCCCGCACCGTAGATGAGCAGCCGCGGCCGGTCTGCCTTGCGAGCCGACCTTGCCGCCCGGTCCAGCAGCCAGAAACGCGCCAGCGCACGGCTGGCCGCCACCAGCAGCAGGAAGATGAGCGGCTGCAGCACACCGAGGCTGCGCGGAACCATCGGCCAGTGCATGACGACCAGCACGGCGAACAACATGGCGCCGTACACCGCCACCGCCTTGGTCGTCGCCGCCATCGCGGCGATGCCGGTGTAGCGGAAGATGGCACGGTACAGGCCGAAGCGCACGAACACGGGCAGCGACAGGACAACGGCGAGGCCATACACCCACCATTGCTGTTCCAGCGGCCAATGCAGCATGTCCAGCCGCAGGCTGTAGGCCAGCCAGGTCGCGAACAGAGCCAGCCCGGCGTCCAGCAGCATCACCACGAACTGCTTGGCACGGCGTGGAAGGGCAATGAGCCGGTCAGTCAGCATGCGCTCAATGTGCCACACCGTCGCGGCGTACCACGCGCCAGAACGTCAGCCACAGGATGCGGATGTCGAAGACCAGCGAGCGGCGACGAAGGTATTCCTCGTCGAGCGCGACCTTCTGCGGAATCGGCAGTTCATCGCGGCCGTTGATCTGCGCCCAGCCCGTCAGGCCCGGCACCAGCTCGTGCACGCCCTTTTCGGTGCGCAGGGCGATGAGGTCGGCCTGGTTGAAGAGCGCCGGACGGGGGCCGACGAAGCTCATGTCGCCTACGAGGATGCTCCAGAGCTGGGGCAGCTCGTCGAGGCTGCTCTTGCGCAGGAACGAGCCGATGGGGGTCAGCCACTGGGCGGGGTTGTCCAGCAGGTGCGTGGCCACGGCTGGGGTGTCGATGCGCATGCTGCGGAACTTGGGCATGCGGAAGATGCGGTTGTGGCGGCCGACGCGGTCGGACCAGTAGAGGGCGGGGCCGGGGGAGGTGAGTCGCACGAGCAATGCCACGGCCATTAGTGGCAGCGCAAAGACTATCGAGGCGGCGAGTCCCGCGAGCAGGTCAAACACGCGTTTCATCAGCTCGAAGCATCTGCGACAGGCCATCAGCCAGCGTATGCGGAGGTAGCCAACCCAGGCGTTGTCTCGCATGCGAGATATCGACCTGCAGATTGGAGGAAAGCTTGTGCCAGGTTTTGCTACGCCCTACAAGGGCGGCGCCCCAAGCCAGCAGTTGCGGATGGACCGAAGGTACGCGCGCCGGCCGGTGAATTGCCACACCGATCGCGCGGACCAGATCTGCCGTGGAAACGTCTTCGCCGTCGCTCACGAGGAAAGTCTGCCCGGCCGCCGCAGGATGGTCGACACACAGGCACAGGAAATCGCAGAGATTCTTCAAGCCCACCATGCTGCGCCGATTGTCGACGGAACCCAGTGGCAGCGGCAGACCGCGGCCAACAGCGCCAACGAGCGCGGCGAAATTGGCCCGCACGCCGGCCCCATAGACCAAAGGAGGACGGACGATGACCAAGTCAACGCCAGAGCTTTGCAGCTCATCAGCCAACGCAACTTCAGCAGCAGCCTTGCTTCGGGCATACGGTCCCTGCGGCAAGAGCGGATCGCCTTCGCAGAAAGGGCGACCCCGCTCCGAAGCTTCACCGTGCACCTTCACGCTGCTCACAAAAACCATCCTTTGCACACCTGCAGCACGGGCCTGGCGCGCCAACTGAATGCTCGCGTCGACGTTGACTCGGAAGAATTCCGTGTCCTGCGACGGGCTTGCGTTTACCTGATGTGCACGTCCCGCCAGATGCAGGACGACATTACAGCCCTCCAGAGCGGGCCGCCAATCGGTCCCAGCGTGCATATCGCCGACATCGACCAGTCCTGCTCCGACTTGCCGGGACGCACCCACAAACGACGTTTCGCGGCGGCCCAGCGTTGCTCGCATGCCCTGACCTACGAATCCGGACGCTCCCGTCAGCATCACCTTCATGCCACGCCCTCGGTCGACGCGGCAGCAGCCAGTAGCCGCCGGTACTCTTTTAGCAGCCATTCGGTCATGCGGGCTGCCTCGAAATCTTTCAGGCAGCGCCGGCGCGCCTGCTCACCCAAGCGAGCCCGGCGCGGCGCATCGGCGAGCAGATCACCGAGTGCTTCGGCCAGCGCCCCGGCATCGCGCGCGGGCACCAACACGCCTGTCTCGCCCTCAGCAATGGCGTCGCTCAAGCCGTAAATTCGCGTACCCACAGCGGGCACCCCCATCGCCGCGGCTTCGAGTACCACGGTGCCGAAACCTTCTCGGTAGCTCGGCAGACACAGAAGGTCGGAAATCGCCAGATAACGCTCTGGGTCCGCGACGAAACCGGTGCAGAGGACGCCATCGGCCCGCAAGGCAGACAGCGAGAGAGCTTCATTTGCGCCACCCGCATCGTCGGCAGGTCCGACCAGCAACAACTGCAGCGCGACCCCACGGGCCCGCAAACTCCTGAAGGCAGTCAGCAACTCGTGAACGCCCTTGTCCGTAGTAATTCGCCCGATGAAGGTCACCAGTGCGTGACCCGGTATTACGCCCAATCGGGCACGCAGTTCATCGCGCTGCGGCGCGGTCCAGCGCCGCGGGTCGAAGCGTTCGGCATCCACTCCCGCCAACGATCCCTTACCTAGTACCGCAAGCCGTTCCGAAGCGACGATACGCTCGCGCACAAGAAAGTCCTTCTGGCTGGGACTGTCCGCGTAGCACCGTGTGTTCCACCGCCCGATCAGTCGATCGGCAATCTTCGCGAACCACGCCATGAGCCCCGTGCGGGTGACCCAAGGCTGGCCGGTGAATGTGTGCAGCCTGATGGGCACTCCGGCAAGCCGCGACGCGATTGCGCACAACAACCCCGCTTTCGGTGTCGTGGAATGCACGATGTCGAACCGCTGCCGACGAAAACACCGCCACAGGAGCCAAAGAGAGAGAAGGTCCCGCAACGGACTCAGCGAGCGTGGGATGTCCACGAACTTTCCTTCGACCCCCGGATGAGCGAGTAACTCGTCGATTTCGGAGCCCGGCGAACAAATCACTGTGACCTGAAAGCCCGCAGCGGCGATTTGCCGGATCTGCAACGAAAGCTGCGTTGCCACAAAGAAAGAGACGGTTGAAACTCGCGCGATTCGCACGGTAGATCGGAGCGATTCAGCCATGCCGCCACCTCCCCGCGACATAAGCGGCCAGCCCCTGAGTCAACGGTATGCCTGGAAACCATCTCAACTCCTGCCGCGCGCGATCCGAGGCATATATAACCCGAGTGCTCAGCGCCTCTACGCGGGAAGGTGTGAGCGGAAATCGGCGCGCGATCGATACACCCATCCGCGACACACGTCGAGCCAGACCCAAGGGAATGCGCATGCGGGGCGTAGGACGACGCAGCGCCACACAGACCGTCTCAACAAACTCCTCCATAGGGAGATGCTCGGAAACGATGTAACGACGACTAGCCGACCGGCGTTCGACTTCCCATGCTGAACACAGCAATGCATCCACAACGGACTCGACATGCACGTAGTTTGCGATCGCGCCTACCGGACCGATGAAGATGAAACGCCCGCGCCTAATGGCTTCGACCCACTGCGCCAGCGAGGCGTTCGGCATGTCATCGCCGAAAATAATGGATGGACGTAGGATGCTGACATGCCGTAGCTCCGACTCCCGGATAGCTTGCTCCAGCCTAAGGTCGGCACTCGCCTTCGTGGCCTCGTAGACCCCGACAGGACGGTCCACATCGTCGTCGAGCACGATGCCGCTAGCGCGAGGCCCATAAGCGCCAACGCTGCTGAGCTGAATCCAGTGCAACGGGCGTCCGCGTGCGGCACTTATCAGTCTGTCCGTACCCTCCACGTGCAATGCCATCATGCGGGACTCATCGCGGATCTCGCCTGCGCAGTTAAACAACACATCCACGCCGTCCAGGAACTCTGGTGGAACGCCATCGTCACGAGTGAGATCGCCCCTGAAGTGTTCGATGTTGGCTCGACGTTCGCCGGCTTCCCCGCGCGACAGCAGACGCACCTGCCAGCCTTGGCTTACCAGGCGCGCCACCAGATGCCGACCCACAAATCCAGAACCGCCCGTAACTGCTGCTGTCTTCATCGAGCTCGTAAGAACACACGTTGCTTGAAATGCCGAAGCCAGCCGATCGCGGATGCCGGCAGCCAACGTTTGACCGCCATGCTACTTCGGGCAACCGCCCAGTCCGACCAAGCCCGCCATGCCGGTGCGCCGTACTTCAGCGCAGTCTGGCGTTGCTCGGTCAGGATTAGCGGGTTGGTACTCGCACCACCGATGAGGAAGTTCGCCATAACCGCAGGAATCTCGATGCCTCGAACACCCTGCAGATGCAATCGCAGAATCAGTTCGAAATCACCCGCCAAGCGCAGCAATGAGTCGAAGACACCATACTGCTCGTAGACGGAGCGCCGCACGAACATGGTTGGATGGGGAAGCGGCGTTTCTCGCGTGACCCGGCTCGCGAAACGATCCCGACTCACGGGCTGAACCACGCCCAGCGGTCTCCCACATGCATCCACCAGACGCAGCCATCCGTAGCAATAGCCAGCGCCAGGATCGGCCTCGAGCGCCTGCACTGCACGCTGGATCGCCTCGCACTCATAAGTGTCATCTGCATTGAGAATGCCGATGATCTCGCCTCGCGCCAACGCGATCCCCTTGTTCATGGCGTCGTAGATGCCACGATCCCGCTCGGAGCACCAATAGGCAATGGAATCCCCCTGCTCCCTAAGTAACTCCACGGTTCCATCGCTGGAGCCCCCATCAACGACGATGTGCTCAAAGCTCGCGGAACACTGTTGCTCGCGCACGCTGCGAAGCGCGTCGGCAAGGGTTGCAACTCCGTCGTACACGACTGTGACGATAGACACCTTGACGGGCGACTCGCCACGCGTGACGCGCTGCCCTCCGTGTTCCCGGGCAGCCGTCATACCTTCACGATCAACTGCTGCGAACGCCACGAGCGCCCAGCCGCCTGCAAGACACGGACACCCGACTTTAGCGAGCGCAGCCACCATCGGTCGACCCGAGCCTGCACCACATCTACACCCGCCCGGCGCGCATGCTCGAGCAGCTCTTTGACATAGGGCATGTAGACGAACTCGTCAACCACTTGGGGAACGTGATAGCGGCTGTGCAACAGGACGCGGCCGTTGCCCAGCAGGCGCAAACCATGGAAATGCCACGCCACCGCGCGCCCATAAGGAAAGCGGTTGGCATTCCAGGGTGCGAGAAGCCGGTCCGAAGGTTCGAGCTCGTGCACGAGGTCAGAGAATCGCCGTGGCCATTCATCGAGATACTTCTGATCGCCAAAGCGGCCGGGCTCAGGGTGGGCGTGGCACCATTCAATGCACTGCTCGGCCCACCAGCTACGAACCGGCTCAGAGATGTCTCGCACGAATGTCACGAACTGGACGCAGTACTTGCCGCTGACCGCCGAATAGTCGTGCTCAGGGTCGTAGGCATGATCGGTTATCTGCACGGCCTTGCCCGAACGGGAAAATCCCTCAAGGAGCAAAGCCGGGTCATCTAGGAAATAGACGTCGGCATCCACATAGGTCACGCGGTTCGCGTCCTCGCAGCGGTCGAACACGAGCTTCGGCGTGAGAGGAGTCAGCGTCCAACAATATTCGGCTCGGCTTCGCTTCGGACGGACGATATTCAGTCGCGGCTCGGCCACCTCGGCTTCCGCCAGCGCGATACAGCGCAAGCCTGGCAATTGCAACGACTCCAGGCGCGCCTGCACGGCGTCGTCCATACATAGCACCCACATCATGCTGTCGGCATGATGCCGCTGGAGCGATGCGTGCAACGCCAGCCCCTGTGGCAGGAAATGGCTGTCGAACAGCGTGACGAAGTGTTCCAAGTTGATACTCGTGGCCAGCCTGAAGGCGCCCGAACGGCGATAGGCCGTCTATTGTGCCTATGCGCTGGCTGGTTTTTCGGCTAGGACAAGCTGATCTAGGAACAGATCCGGATTCTGCGGCAGCAGCGCGCTCGCCAACAGGCCCAGCAGCGAAAGCGGTGCCGCAAGGATTAGCGTCACCAGAACGTTGCGTGGCACTGAGCGCCCCGGAATGACCTTCCAGAGATAGGCAATCGCTAGCTGGAAGAACATCGATGCGTCGGCCATCAGCTTGTGTTGTTCGATCACACGGAAGCCGTTTCGCTCGAGAAGCGCGCGCAGGCCGAAGCTCGAGTACCGCGCGAAATCATACGGCTGCTCATGCTCGTCCCACACAAAGGGCACGGTGAGCAGGAGCCGCCCGCCCGGCTGCATGACCCGGTAAATTTCGCTCAGAAAGTCGTCTGGCGTGAAGACATGCTCCAGCACTTGACTGCAAAGGACGCATTCGAAGTCGGCATCCGGCACAGGGAAAGCAAGCCCGTCGTAGAAAACATCAGCCAAACCTCGCGCGCGCGTAGTCGGCGTATCGATGTCCAGGCCCACGTACTGTGCACCATGAAAGAGCTGCCGATAAGGCTGACTGCCACAGCCGACATCCAGCAGCTTGCCCCGCATGGAGCCGCCGAAGCGCTGCATGTGCCTCCAGAGCGTCAGACGCGCCAGAAAAAAGGGATTGACCAGCACGCCCAACCAGGTGGGCTGAAATTGCTCGTCGCGATAGCGCTGGCGCAAGGACTGCATCATGAGTGCAAATTCAAGTCGAGAGATTGTAGTAACGCACCATCCGCTCAACAGGCCGAACGTGATTCCAGTGATCTCTCACACCGCTGCGCAGATTGCCGACCCAGCGGCGAGGTCCCCGCCGCAGCACGACAGGCTCGCGTATGCCTCGAAGGATGAGCTCACGCAGGGCCTGCGGCGCCAGGACATGCGCGGCGCCGAGCTCCAGGTCCGTATCCCAGCACGCGCCGACCGGATCGTAGGGCACTGTGCTGATGGCGTTCAGATGCGGATTGCTCGAATCCTGCAAGCGACTCTCTAGCGCCACGTGAACAGTCTCCAGCCCCTCGTGACGCGCGAAGAGAACGCCGCTACCGAAGCTGGAGTAGTAGAGCGATCTGTAGCGGCGGATGTTGTCTCGGAAATGATGCAGGAACCGACTGGACCATAACCCCCCATTGACAAGGATGCGCGCGCCGGCCGAACGGAATAGCGCGCACAACTCGGGGTTGACATCAAGGTAGTACACCAGCACGTCGCAGCCACCGGCGCGTGCACGGATGTCGGCCAGCAGGTCCATCAAGTGCTCGTACGAAAACCCGATACGCGCGAAGTGAGACGAATGCGGAAGGATGTACACCGCTCCCTTTCGGTGCGCAGGCCCCGCCGATGGTGGAAGATAGAGATACGGCGAGCCCACCACACGCACGCGCGAAGGCTCCACCAGCCCGCGCATTGCGTCTGCGATCCGCTCCGACCACGCCCACAACTCGACCGGATCGTCATCAGCCTCGAACCGCGTCGGAACGTTCTGCCAGCCGTGCTGCACCGAATAAGGGAATACACCAAGATCGAGCAATCCAGCGTGCCGATAGAGCACGTGCTGGATGCCATAGAACTCGCTGCCGCGCATGCCGCCCGCTCAGGCTTGAACCGTGTTGGCGCGCAGTATGCGGTGGGCCAGCGCGACCGCGGCCAGCCCGCAAACAATGAATCCTGCGGCCTTGGCCGCCACTAACCCCATGCCCCCCCAAGCCACGTAGCCGAACCAACTCGCCACGCCGGCGGTCGCGGCACCGGCAATAGTCGCCGCCAGGATGAGCCGGGTACGGTTGAAGTAATAGAGAAAAGGCGACGCTGAGTAGTACATAGAGAACGCGGCGATCGAGAAGCACAGCGGCACGCAAAACACTGCCGCATCGCGGTACTGCGGACCGAAGAAATGAACGATGAAAAACCGGCCGGTGACGCCGACTACCGTGGCCGAGAAGATGCCGAAGGCGTTGAGGGCGATCATGCCACCGAGAAAATGGTGTACCTCGCGCAAGCCGTCGCGCAACTGCTCGAACACCCGGGGCGAATACACCTTATTGGCGACATCGAGCAGGATGTACATCGGCGCCGCCACGGACAGTGCGACACCGTAGACGGCGAGGAACTCGACGGCATCGACCTTGGCCAACAACCAGCGATCGAAGCTTCCCGTGGCCAGTGACAAGAAGTTATGTGGCACTAGCGGTAGGCCGTACCAGAAAAGCGTGCGCACGGTCGCAGCCCTCGGACGCACCCAGGTCAGGCCCAGTCGCGCGCGCACCGGGCCCAGGCACGCCAGCGTCGCCAACGCCAGTCCAGCGACGTGACCCAGCACCAGTCGGTCGAGGTCGAGCGTTTGGTTTCCGATGAACATCAGGACCAGCACCGCCTGGATGCCAAACTGCGCCAACGCCAGACCCAACAGGTAGCCGTAGCGCTTGAGGAGCGTGGCATAGGCCTGGAAATACCCGATGACGTAGGTCATCAAGGCTGCGGCCACCATGGCCGCGACCAGCATCGGCGGCTGCGATTGCATGTGACTGTTGAGCCAGAGCGCGGCGAGGGCCACCACCGGCAAGGACCCCGTCGCCGCGGTCAGCATGGAGGCGTTGATGCTCGGCGCCTCCTGCGGATGGATGAAAGCGTTGGAGATGTAGCCGACCGACGAAAATCCGGCGATGGCGTTGAGCATGCCGCACAGTGTTTGGTACGCCACGTAGCTGCCGTACTCGGCAGTCGTGACGTGCGCCGTGATCAGCGGTGCGAGGACCAGCCCCACGAGCGGCGGTACCGCCGCAGAGGCCAGTAGCAGCAGATACGGAAACTTCCCCTCAATGATGGAAGTTGGAAATCTCATGGTATGCCGCGGGCGTGATCGTCCTGAAGGTATTGTCAGGCGCGGTTCCATACACTACAACATCCTTGATCTCGCCAGCATCGAGCAACTTGCTGCCATTGCTCATGACCACATTGCCACGAATGATTGTCCGCCCCAGGACCGATGCATTGGGCAGCATGGTGAGATTCCCGTCCACTACCGGGTAGATATTGCGGCTGTTGCCGACGGTGCAATTGGTGCTAAACGAGAACGAGGCCTGCGGTGTGAACTCGCCGCGGCCGATGACAGCGCCGCACGGGTGATCGCAGAAGGTCATCAGTGGCACCTCGACTTCGTAGAGTAGATTGCAGCCCCCGCCCGACACGTTGAGGAAGAACAAAAGGTCAGCGCAATGGCGATCGCGTGCGGCCCAGGCCCTACGCGCCAGCTCGTACAGCAACAGTGTGGTGTGTCCCAGGTGGCCAGCTCGCAGCGGCGTGCCTGCCTCGTCGGCAGCGTAGTACTTGTTGCGGATGGTGGCGAAGCGCGCCTGGGTGCGCTCGAGCGCAGCACCCCAATAGGGCGCAATGTCCTCGAACGCCAGGCCCACCGTGGCCAGGCGTGCAATCAGGAAGCGCCGGAAGCGCCCGTCGTCGGGATGCAGATAGATTGGTAGTGCAGCCATCGTCAATCAACTAGATCCCAGCTGACAGCAGTGCCCTTGGTCACGGCGCGGCGTACCCGCCGGCCCAGCAGTTGGTCGAAGTGCCGCGGCGCCAGTCCCTTGCCGGGCCGTACGATGCGCAGATTGGTGGTGTCGAACATGTCACCGGCCTGCATGTCTGCGCCCACGTAAAGCGAGCGGCGGTAGGCGAGCGACTTTTTCTCGGCTTCTGTCGGACCATAGTGGATCGAACCCAGGCCATCCCAGGCGCGACGCGTCTCCTCGACCAACAGGCGCAGTTCGGCGGGCTCCAGAGAGAAGCTGGAGTCGACGCCGCCGTCGGCCCGATTGAGCGTGAAATGCTTCTCGACCACACAAGCCCCCATGGCGACAGCTGCCACGGCCACGCCCACGCCCATGGTGTGATCGCTCAGCCCCACGGCCACGTCGAACAACTGTCGCATGTGCGGAATTGTGCGCACATGCGTGGTGGAGGGAGAGGCCGGGTAGGTGCTGGTGCACTTGAGCAGCACCAGATCGCGGCAGCCGGCCGCTCGCGCGGTGGCCACAGCCTCCTCCAACTCGCCCAGCGTGGCCATACCGGTCGACATGATCAGCGGCTTGCCGGTGGACGCCGCCTTGCGGATGAGGGGCAGATGGGTGTTTTCGAACGACGCGATCTTGAACGCCGGCGCGTCGAGCGACTGCAGGAAGTCAACGGCTTCCTCGTCGAACGGCGAGCTGAAGCACACCAGGCCACGATCACGCGCGCGCCGAAAGATCGGGGCATGCCACTCGCGCGGCGTGTGTGCTTGCTGGTAGAGGTTGTGCAGGCTGCGGCCGGCCCAGAGATTGTCAGGGTCGCTGACGAAAAACTCTCCATGCCTGACGTCGAGCGTGATGCTGTCGGCGGTGTAGGTCTGAAGCTTGATGGCGTGCGCGCCGGCATCGGCCGCGGCATCGACGATAGCAAGCGCGCGCTCTAGCGACTGGTTGTGGTTGCCCGACATCTCCGCGATGACGAAAGGCGGGTGCGCCGGGCCTACCGGCACGCCGCCGATCTCGAAATTGGGGTTGGACAGCATGGTGGGTTCCTGCCTCTCTGGGGTGCCGGCCTCAGCAGCGCAGCATATTCAGCAGCACGTAGATTTCCGGGTCGTAGCGATCGGGCACGCGCTCATAGTCAAGGAACAGCGCCGCATCAGCGATATTGATGGAAATGTGCCCGATGAGGACGAGCGCCGCCAGCGTGGGCGACATGACGATGCGAAGGTAGGGCTGATCCATCGCCATGGCCGGGTCGACGTCCTCGACCTCGGGCGTGCGCAGGTCGATGCAATAGCGCTCGTTGCGGCCATCGATGTCGAGGTACACGTTCCACTCGGGGAAGGACTTGCGGCGCTGTTGATCTTGCCAGAGGCGCTGTCGTGCATAGCGCACTAGGCGAGAAAACGAGACGGCCGGGCTGAGCTCGAAACCTTCGTGGTCATAACTCTTCTCCTGCAAATGCGCGGCCACGTAGGCCTCTCGATCGTCTGCGGTCAGCTCTTCGTAAGGGGCATCGGGCGAACGAGCGCCGGTCTCGAAATCAAAGGATTGCCCGGGGTTGAGCAGTAGCAGTTCAGAACGACCCGGAATGTCCTCGAAATGCTCCCGCACCACGCCCGGCGCAGGTGGATGCGAGACATGACGATTAAGGTGCGATCGCGAGCCGGCAATGACGTACTGGTCCGCGAACGGCATGACCCAGCGCGGCGCGATCTCGCGCGCCACGCGCCCAAAAGAGGCCAGGCGCGACTGCAGGATCTGCTGCGCACGCTCGGCCTTCTGTGCCTCGCTGAGATTGAGATAGCAGGCCGGATAGCCGGAGCCGCCCGAATACGGCAGCAGCGCCACGTCGACTTGATAGTGCTGCTTGATGTAGGCGATGCCGTCGGGGTAGGGCTGACAGTCGTTGGCGTTGTAGACAGTGGTGCCGCCCCAGTTCATGACCAGGGCCGAATCCACCGCATAGGCCATCTCGTTGGCGGGATCTGCCTCGACGATGTCGACCAGCAGGTCATCGGCGATACGCACCGGTTCACGCGGCTTGACCTTATGCACTTTGGCAAAACGGAATCCGTGCATCTGCAGGAAGCGCTCGACGAAATTGGGGGTGCGGTCGGCGATGATCAACTCGGCATCGCGATTGAGATACCGGATGGTGCCTGCCGAACAATGATCTTCGTGAATGTGCGAGATGAAGATGTAGTCCAGACGCCCCACATCCTCGATGCTGTTTTTCATCGGCGGATAGTGGTACCAAGCACCATGGAATATGCCGTCGTCCAGCCATGGGTCGGTCAGCATGCGCTTGCCTCCCTGTTCGATGATGGCGGTGGCTCCGCCGAGATTGAGTATCCGCATCGCGTCTCAGTCCTTGGTGGCGAACACCGTCAGGATCCGTCCGACGCCGAGTTCGCCCAGCGTGCGATACAGGTCCGCCAGCAACTGCTGGCGCCCCTGGCGGACCAGCGCCATCTCAAAGTTCATGCGCTTCTCGTGGCATTGGCGGCCGAGCGAGCCATTGCCAATGTAGTTGTCGCCGAAGAGCAGGAACATCTCGATCGGGAATGAGCATTCGGTATGGCGGGCCGTGAAGCCGCAGCCACCTAATAGCGTCGTGAGGCTGTCGCGATCGAAGTAGCTCAGGTGAGCCGGAGGAGCCACCCACCAGTCGGGCAGGCCAAGTTCGGCGGTCGCGGTCTGCTGCAGCGCATTGAAATCGTTGGGCACGGCACACACGATCACCCCACCCGGCCGCATGGTCTGGCCGAGCCGGCGCAGCGCGTGCTCAGGGTCGCGCAGATGCTCAAGCACGTTCTGCAGCAGCACCACGTCGTAGTCGCCTTCAGAAGACAGGTCGAGGTTGTCGATGTTGCCGACCTGCACTTGCAAGCCCTTCCTTTGCCCGTATGCCACCGCCTCGGGCGACGGGTCAACGCCACGGCACTCGGCGCCTTTGCCGCGCAGGAACTGCAAAGTGAGGCCCCAACCACAGCCGAAGTCGAACACGCGCCGGCCGGCGACGGGGCCACCCAGCAGCCGTTCGACCGTGGCCAGCAACATCTCACGCTGTACGCGGTGGTAGTCGGCGTCACGCTCCTGCACTTCGAGTGACGAGTTGTTGAAGTTCTTGTAGTCCCCCGAATAGAACTCGCGCGCGTAGAACTCGCGCACTTCCTCGTCGGAAGGCAGTGGAGAAACCTGCAGAAACCCGTACTTTGCGTCACGGATCAGTTGATAGGACTGTTTGTCAGCCATGGCGTCACGCGCCCCCTTGCATCGGATACATCTTCGTTCTCTGCCGGTCCCACCGGCAATCGCACAGCATACCTTGCGGTCGCACCTGGACTTTGCTCACGCGCAACGAATATAGTCGGCGGTACCCGACCAACCAAGATTGGCCACTACATCGAGGACCGATAGGTGGCTGATGAACTCCGCGACGCCCTTCTGCGGGTAGGCCCGTACCGGGTAGTCCTGGAACGACAACGCCACGTCGGCCGATTCGAACGCGCCATCTTCCGCGAGGTACTCGGCCGAGCCCACCGGGCTGAGGTACCGGTCACAGTCGAGATGACGGCACAGTCCCACAAGGCGCTGGCTGCGGGGCCCGGCGACCGGCAGTTCGCTGGCCCGGTGGAATTGCGCCGACAGGCCCAGTTGCGACGCGACGCGGCGGATCAGGGACATGTTGAGATCGGCAAGGCGTGCCCAAGGCGTCTGCAGGATGTCGCGGGCCAGCCTCAGTATGTCGTCGCGGAACGGATGCCGCGCATAAGCGTTTTCAAGCAGAGTGAGTTGCTTTCTGCGCCAGGGCTGGGTGTCGTCCACGCTTATGGAATGGATCGGGTCGGCCAAGCTGCCGTGGCGCACCGGCACAATGAGCCACTGCACACGCCCACCGAGCAGCACCCGGTTGCGGCTTTGCCAAGATTGCTTCTCAAACTGCACGTCGTCGAGGAACACGAAATGATCGACTTCGGCAATCAGGTTGAAGTAACCGGCCCACGGCATGTAGGTAGGCTGCATGATGGCGCACTTCATGGCCTGGCCTCCAACGATGTCGCGACGAACTCCCGCCGCAGGATGCCCATGAGCAGCATGTCCAGCCGCCCAGCAGGACCGCGCACGTGGGCACGCCAGCGCCCCTCGTGCCGGAAACCGCTTGCCTCATAGCAGCGGATGGCCGCGACGTTGTCTTCCAGCACCCGCAGATGGATGCGCTCCAGCGACAGCGGACCGAAACCATGTGCCAGCAGCGCATGCACCACCGCACGGCCCAAGCCCTGACCACGCGCCTGCGCTGCGCCCAGGTACATGCCGAGCTCGGCGACCGCATTGACCCGGTCGATGAACATGAGACGCGCCACGCCAAGGGGCTCATCCTGGCCCGGCCGGAAGATGCCACGCAGCCACTGGCAGGGGTCGCTGCCATTGCGCGCCAGCCAGTCGGCCACATCCGCATCGGAGAACGGCCCGGTCAGCGCGGCGATCATGTGCGCCAGTGCGGGGTCGTTCTTCCAGGCCTTTACCCGCGGCAGATGCGCCAGCGTCAGCGGTTGCAACATTACCCGCGGGGTGGCGGGCGGAAGGGCGGGAGGCTTGGACTCAGGCATGTCGGTCTTGTGGTGCGAGGGAAAGAAGCGCGTCGGCCACGCGTGCTGCGCCCCGGCCGTCGACCAGATCCTGGCCGGCGGCGGCCAGCCGGGCCAGCGCCGGCGCGTCCTGCCATAGGGCCTGTACCCGCATGCCAATGTCCTGGGCGGAAACGGCTTGGGCCTCGCCCAGGAAGTGCAGCGCCTGCCGCTGGCCCAGGTAGCGCAAAGCCTCGACCTGATTCGCGGCGGTGGCCAGCACCAGCGCTGGCAGCCCGACGCACATGCGCTCCCACACCGAAGTGCCGCCACCCGCCACGGCAAGGCGCGCGCTGGCCATCAGCGCGCCCATGCGGTCGGTCGCCACATGCAGGCGGGTGGCCGAATAGGCCGGGTGGCTCTCTAGTTCGCGCCGCAGATCCGAGAGCCCCGGGAAGGTGGCTCCCACCACGATGTCGGCACCTACGCCGCCGGCCAGCAGGTCGCGGCAGGCCCGCACCGTGGCCAGCGACTGGTTGCCGCGGTCGACACCGCCAAAACCGATGAACAGTCGATCACGTTCATCAGCCGGGCGCGCGGCCGCGCGCGCCGCCAGGAATTCGGCGCGCAAAAGGATGAAGTCCGGCCCCAGCAGTCGCGCCGTGCCGCTGCGCAGGAGGTGACGGTCGTAGCGAGTGTCTGCATCAGCATACGCGTTGCCGTCGAGCAAAAGTTGCACGTCGTGCGAGCGATCGGCGAGGTCGTCGATGGCGGCCAGCCAACCCGCATGCACGCCGGCCACACGCTCCCAAGCAGCGTCGAGCGCGTAGTGGTCGACCACCAGGCCGACCGGCCGCTCTACTGCCAGAACCTCGGCCGTGTGCTGCGCGTCGAGCACCGGATCACAGCGCAGCCAAGCCGCGTGCGGCGGCTGGATCGGGGAGGCGACGGGCTCCGGCACCTCGGGCAACCGCACGACACGGTGGCCGCAGGACTGCACCAGCGCCTGCTGCCGCGGGTCGAGCCATCGGCAGACAAAGACCGACGCCGCACCATGATGCGCCAACGCATCAGCCAGGGTGAGGCAACGCATGAGATGGCCGCTGCCGATCTCCACCGACGCATCGACCCGAAATGCCACCCGCATGGCCTACTCCGCTGCAGTCTGGGCGGCCAGAGCGCGAAACATCCACTCGGCGCGCCCCCAGTCTTCCGCCGTGTCGATGTCCTGAACGCGGTGATGGGGCAGCGGCACCGGCACGCATCGGCTCGCGAAGACCGGCGCCGATGCCCGCCAGGCTTCGGCACGGCCCCAGCAGAACTGGCCGGCATCGTGCCAGGCCTCCTCCAGATCCTGCGACCGGGTGGCCGCAAGGTCGGGCCGCAGCATCTCGATGCCACCGCTCGCGTTGACACGCAACGCGCGCTGGATCGGAAAGGCATAGCGCGTGACGGCCAGCGCGTAGTCGGCACCGGCCTGCCGCAGCGCGCGCAGGCCTTCGGCGAGGTCAGCCGACTGAACAAACGGGGCCGTGGCATACAGGCAGCAGGCGAACGCCGGTGCGCGGCCCGCGTCGGCATACCAGTCGAGTGCATGGCGCATGACCGCCCCTGTGCCCGCATGATCGTCGGCGAGGGCGGCCGGCCGCACGAACGGTGTAGCCGCGCCAGCCGCGCGCGCCACCGCCGCGATGGCCTCGTCGTCAGTGGAAACGGCGATCTCGTCGAAGCAGCCGGCCGCCCGCGCGGCCTCAATGCTCCATACGATCATCGGCTTCCCGCAAAAATCACGGATATTCTTGCGCGGGATGCGCTTGCTGCCGCCGCGCGCCGGGATGACGGCGACGATCATGGTGCGAGCGAGCGCTGCAGAGCGTCCACCACGGCGTCCTGCTGCGCCTCGTCGAGCCCGGGAAACATGGGTAGGCTGATGGCCTCGGCGTAGTAACGCATCGATTCTTCCAGCGCGTCGTAGGTCACGCCCAGTTGCTGGTAGTAGGGCTGCGTGTGCACAGGGATGTAGTGCACGTTGACGCCGACGTCGGCCTGTCGCATGCGCGCGAACACCGCGTCCCGTTGCACTTGTGCGTCGGCGGTGATGCGAACCACGTACAGATGCAAGCCCGAGTAGCCGTCGGGATGTTGCCATGGGCGCTGCACCGGCAAACCCTCCAGCAAGCGGTCGTAGCGAGCAGCCAGCGCATGGCGGCGTGCCACATAGTCGTCGATGCGCTGCAGTTGGCTTTCGCCAAGAACCGCCTGCAGCTCGGTCATGCGGTAGTTGTAGCCCAGGTCGATCTGCTGGTAGTACCAGGGGCCGTCGGGCGCGTGCGTCATGTCTGCCGCATCGCGCGTGACGCCGTGGCTGCGCAGTCGCGCCATGCGCGCCGCCAGTCGCGCATCGCGCGTGACCGCCATGCCGCCCTCGCCAGTGGTGATGATCTTCACCGGGTGGAAACTGAAAACCACCACGTCGCTGTAGCGGCAGTCGCCCACGGGCTGGCCAAGATAGCGCCCACCCACGGCGTGTGATGCGTCCTCGATGAGCTTGAAGCTGAAACGCTGCGCCAGCGCGTGGATGCGCCGCATGTCGCAAGGCTGACCGGCGAAATGCACGGGCACCACCACTTTGGGCAACCGCCCCTCGGCCTGCGCGCGTAGCAGCTTCCTCTCCAGGGCGTCGGGGCACAGGTTGTAGGTACGCGGATCGATGTCGACGAAGTCGACCTGCGCGCCGCAGTACAGACCACAATTAGAAGAGGCGACAAAAGTAATGGGGCTGGTCCAGAGCCAATCGCCGGGTCCCAACCCAAGCGCCATGCAGGCGATGTGCAGCGCCGAGGTGGCGCTGTTGACGGCCACGGCATGCGGCGCTCCGCAGTATTGTGCCAACGCCGCCTCGAATCTGGGAACGACCGGCCCCTGCGTGAGGAAGTCCGAACGCAGAACTGCCACGACAGCCTCGACATCGGCGTCGGTCACATCCTGGCGGCCGTAGGGGATCATCTTGGACATGGTTCGATGTGGAAGGAGGGTGCTGCGCAGAAGCCAGGCCCTGACTCAGATGTGGCCAATCTTGCCGGCGTTAGCGTCGATCCATTCGCGCAGCTGCTGCGCGCTCATCCAGTCGGCATTGTTGTCGCTGCTGTAAACAAAACCTTCGGGCACGCGCAAGCCGTCCTTGATGCGCCGTGCATCGGCATTCCAGTTGTTGATGGCCGGCAGGATCTTGAAGTGCTCGGGGTACTCGAATGTCGACAGCGAATCCTCCGCGCTGATCATCTGCTCGTGAAGCTTCTCACCTGGGCGGATGCCCACCATCTGCAGGCGTGCGTCCTGGCGAACGGCTTGCGCGATGTCGGTAACTTTCATCGATGGAATCTTCTTGACGTAGATCTCTCCGCCCTGCATGTCGTCGAACGCATGCCAGACCAGTTCGACGCCCTGCTCTAGCGTGATCATGAAGCGCGTCATGCGCGCATCGGTAATGGGCAGCACACCGGAATCTCGGATCGACATGAAGTACGGAATCACCGATCCGCGCGAGCCCATCACATTACCGTAGCGCACCACCGCGAAGCGCGTTTCGCGCCCGCCCGAATACGAATTTCCGGCCACGAAGAGTTTGTCGGAAGCAAGCTTGGTCGCGCCGTACAGGTTGACCGGGCTGCTCGCCTTGTCCGTCGACAGCGCCACCACCCGTCGCACTCCCTTGTCGATGCAGGCGTCAATGAGGTTCATTGCGCCCAGGATGTTGGTCTTGACGCACTCAAATGGGTTGTACTCAGCCGTCGGCACGATCTTGGTGGCTGCGGCGTGCACCACATAGTCGACACCGTCGAGCGCGCGGTAGAGCCGTTCGCGGTCGCGCACGTCGCCAATGAAGAAGCGCACGCGCGGATCGCCCTGGTAGTGCTTGGCCATCTCCCACTGCTTCATCTCGTCGCGTGAATAGATGATGAGCTTGCGGGGGTTGTAGCGCGCCAGCGTCATCGGCACGAAGGTGTGGCCGAACGAACCGGTGCCGCCGGTAATGAGAATGACCTTGTCTTCGAACATTGGAAGGAAACTCTTCTTGCTGCGCCGTCAGCGCGGAAACATTTGGATGACCTCGCACACACGCGCGACGTCCTGGAGCGTATGGCCAGCCGAAATCGGCAGACTCAGTTGGGTCCCGTGCAACACATCGGCGACTGGCCAATCGCCCGAGAGGATGCCACTCATCGCCTCCTGGCGGTGGGGTGGAATGGGGTAATGGATCTCGGTGCGAACACCATGCTGCAGCAGGTGCTGCCGCAGCGCGTCGCGTTTCACATGGCGCACGCCGAAGATGTGGAAAACGTCGAATTCATCTTCACGCCGACGCGGTAGCTCGAGCCAGTCGGGCAGTTGCTCGAAATAAGCCTGCGCCAGCAGGCGCTTGTGTGCCGTGAGCGCATCGAGGTGGCGCAGCTTAACGCGCAGCATGGCCGCCTGCATTTCGTGCAGGCGCGAATTCACGCCCACATACTTGAAGACGTACTTGCGTTCGGAGCCGTAGTTACGCGTCATACGCAATCGCTTGGCCAGCGCGTCGTCGTTGGTTACGACGGCGCCACCCTCTCCAACCGCACCCAGGTTTTTGGTGGGATAGAAGCTAAAGCAACCGGCGTCGCCGAAGGTGCCGGTAACCTTCGTGCCCAGTCGCGCGCCGTGCGACTGGGCGCAGTCCTCGACTAGACGCAACCCATGGTCGCGCGCAAAAGCGCCAATGGCGTCCATGCGACACGACTTTCCGAACAAGTGCGTAACGCAAATTGCGCGCGTATCGGGCGTCATAGAGCCCGCCAGTCGCGCTGGGTCCATATTGAAGGTCTCGAGGTCGGGCTCCACGAGTACCGGATGATGGCCTGCGCGCAGGATGGCGATGATGGTCGCGATGTAGGTGTTGGAAGCCACCAGGATGTCACTGCCGGGCGGCAGATCGAGCGCCTCCATAGACAGAATCAGCGCATCGAGTCCATTGGCGACACCGATACAGTGGCGCGCGCCGATATAGTGCGCGAACTCAGCTTCGAACTGCGCCACTTCCTGCCCTAGCACGTACCACCCGCCACGAATCACGCCCGCCGCGGCTGCGGCCAGCTCGTCCATCAGCACCGCGTTGGAGCGCACAAGGCTCTCATATTCGATCGTTGGGGCGTCAGTCATAGGGAGCATCGATGTACTCGGCGCGATCATAGGGTTGCGAAGCCATCACGAGTAGCACCGCGCCGGGACCGAAATGCATGGTGTGCCAGTCTTTGGGCTCGACGAGTAAACAGCGCGCCGGACTGTCGAGAAACACGTGTTCCTGAGCCTCGCCGTCATTCATGTAGACGGTCACGCTGCCGTGGATGGAGACCAGCGCCTGACGCGTGCTGCGGTGGCGATGACCGCCGCGCAATTGGCCGTCAGCGCCGTAGATCCAGTAGGTGCGAACGATGCTGAACGGCAGCGCGCCGTCGAGCACTGAGAGCACGCCACGCGCATCAGCGAAGGTAGGTAGATCGAGGACGTTAAAGTGGCTCATGATGGATGGGGTGCTGCGCGTTGCATGATTCACCTCTCGCGCACGACCTTCTGCTGCAAGCTGGACTGGAAGTCTTGGTAAGCCTGGGCCAGCCCTGCCTCGAGACCGACCCTCGGCCGCCATCCCATTCGCTGCAACCGCGCGGAATCCATCAGCTTGCGAGGCGCGCCGTCAGGCCGACTGGTGTCAAAACCGATTTGCCCGCTATAGCCAACTACGCGAGCAACCAGGCGAGCCAGTTCGGAGATCGGGACTTCGTGCCCTGAGCCAACATTGATGTGACTCAATTGGGGCTGCACCTGGGCGGCGTAGTCGGCCTGCTTGAGCTCCATCACGTACACCGACGCGGATGCCATGTCATCGACGTGAAGGAATTCGCGCCTTGGTGCGCCAGTACCCCAGATCAGAACTTTTGGTGCACCGCTCACGCGCGCTTCGTGGAAACGCCGAATCAGTGCTGGAATCACGTGACTATTTTCCGCGTGATAGTTGTCGCCTGGGCCGTAAAGATTGGTCGGCATCACGCTTCGGTAGTCGCGGCCGTGTTGACGCGCATAGCTTTCGCAAAGTTTTATGCCAGCGATCTTGGCAATGGCATAGGGCTCATTAGTTGGCTCCAGCGGCCCGGTCAGCAGGGCCTCCTCGGTCATCGGTTGCGTCGCCAGTTGTGGATAGATGCAGCTGCTGCCCAAGAAAAGCAGCTTTCGCACGCCATGGACGTGAGCCGCATGAATCACGTTCGATTGGATCATCAGGTTGTCGTAGATGAAGCCCGCCGGATAGGTATTGTTGGCGTGGATGCCGCCGACGCGGGCTGCGGCCAGGTAGACCTGATCGGGTTTCTCATACGCAAAGAAATCATTGACTGCACGCTGATCCACCAGATCGAGCTCCGCGTGCGTACGGCCGATAATCTCGTACCTGCCATTGCCATGCGTCTGCAGCGCGCGAACGATGGCACTACCCACCATGCCCTTGTGACCGGCCACGTAAATACGAGCAGGATGCTGGTCTGTGCCCATCAGCTCTCCTTACTCACCGGCACTGCATAGCCGTGCTTCTTGAGCAACGCATGCTGCCGCGCCTGTTGCAGATCGTTCATCACCATTTCCCGAACCATTTCGTCAAGCGTGATCTGCGGGACCCAGCCTAGATCCTTCTTCGCCAACGACGGATCGCCCAACAACGTCTCGACTTCGGCTGGCCGGAAGTAACGCGGATCGACACGGATGATGGTGTCCCCTGCCTTGATGCCTGGAGCTTTGTCACCGTCAACGGCCCGCACCACGGCATGCTCCCCGACGCCCTTGCCCTCGAACGACAGCGTGATGCCGAGTTGCGCTGCCGTCTTTTCGATGAACTGACGCACACTGTATTGCACACCAGTGGCAATCACATAGTCCTTGGGAGCATCCTGCTGCAGCATCATCCACTGCATGCGCACGTAGTCCTTGGCATGGCCCCAGTCGCGCAGCGCGTCCATGTTGCCCATGTAGAGGCAATCTTCCAGGCCTTGCGCGATGTTTGCCAGGGCACGCGTAATCTTGCGAGTGACGAAGGTCTCTCCGCGACGTGGGCTCTCGTGGTTGAAAAGGATGCCGTTGCAGGCGTACATGCCATACGACTCGCGGTAGTTCACGCAGATCCAGTAGGCATAGAGCTTGGCAACACCATAGGGGCTGCGCGGGTAGAACGGTGTGGTCTCCTTCTGCGGAATCTCTTGCACGAGGCCATACAGTTCGCTGGTGCTGGCCTGATAGAAGCGTGTCCTGTCTTTCAAGCCCAGCAGGCGGATCGCTTCCAGCAGGCGCAGCGTTCCCATGGCGTCCACGTCGGCCGTGTACTCGGGGCTCTCGAAGCTCACGGCCACGTGACTTTGCGCGCCCAGGTTGTAGACCTCATCAGGCTGGACCAGCTGCAGGATGCGGGTCAGATTGCTGCCGTCGGTCAGGTCACCGTAGTGCAGGATCAGATTGCGGCCATCGATGTGCGGATCCTGGTACAGATGATCGATGCGCTCGGTGTTGAACGACGAAGCTCGCCGCTTGATACCGTGAACCTCGTAGCCCTTTTCGAGCAGAAGCTCTGCCAGGTAGGAACCATCCTGCCCCGTGATGCCGGTGATCAGTGCCTTCTTCTTCGCGGTCATCACGCGCTCCCTCGCTCGTTCATGCGTCCGTACGCATCTTCGAAACGGACGATATCGTCCTCGCCCAGATAGGCGCCACTCTGCACTTCGATGATCTCCAGCGGCTCGCTACCCGGGTTCGCCAGTCGATGACGCTGCCCCATCGGAATGAACGTGCTTTCGTTCTCTTGCAGGATCATTGTCTGATCGCCATTGACGACCTCGGCCACCCCCGACACCACCACCCAGTGCTCGGTACGGTGGTGATGCATCTGCAGCGACAGCGACGCGCCAGGCTTGACCGTCAGGCGTTTGACTTGGTGACGGCTGCCGACGTCGACGCTGTCGTACCAGCCCCAGGGGCGCGCGACACGCCGGTGATGCAAGGCCTCTGCCGCATCGAGCGACTCCAGTCTGGCCACCACCTGTTTGACCGATTCGGCATGGCGCCGGTCGGCCACCAGCAGCGCGTCGGGCGTGTCGATAACCAGAATGTTGTCAGTGCCCAACGCGACGACCGGGCGGCCGCCACAAGCATGGATGTAGGTATTGCTGGACAGCAGGTGATGCGCCCGCCGCCCATCGCCACTCGACCGGTTGCCGGCTTCCGAAGGTTCGACCATGTCAGCCACCGCATTCCAGCTGCCCACGTCGCTCCAGGCCCCCAAAAACGGGAAGACGACGACGTTGTCCGCCTTCTCCATCACGGCGTAGTCGATGGAGTCGCTACGGCAGGCCACGAACACGGCGGCGTCGGGCCGCAGGAAGTCGCCGTCACGCCGGGCCAGCGACATGGCTTGGCGGCATGAAGCCAGGATGTCGGGGGCATGGCCCTGGAGCGCGGCCAGCCAGGCATCCGCACGGGCCAGGAAGATGCCGGCATTCCAGAAAAAGCGGCCTTGCGATAGCATGGCCAGCGCCCGATCCTGCGGCGGCTTTTCGACGAATCGCTGGACGCCGAACCCGCCCTCGGCAGCCGGCGCGCCTTGTTCGATGTAGCCGTACGCTGTGCTGGGAAAGGTCGGCACGATGCCGAACGTGACCAGGGCGCCGGCGTCGGCAGCGCCCAATGCCCCCTGCACCGAGGCGACGAAGGCAGCGGTATCGGGAATGTGGTGATCGGCAGGGCAAATCAGCAAGACCGCATCGGGTGCGGGTGCCGCCAGCGCCGCCAGCGCGATCGCGGCGGCCGTGTTGCGCGCGGCGGGCTCGAGTATCTGTTGCACTGACGCTTCGCCACAGGCGGCCGCTGCGTCCGACACTAGGAAGCGATGATCGTCCGCGCTCACGCAAGTGAGCACAGCGCCGGGGCCGGCGACGGCACGCGCACGCGCCAGTGTCAGCGTCAGCAGTGACTTGTCACCGACAAGCGGAATGAACTGCTTGGGAAACGCCTTGCGGGAGAGCGGCCACAGTCGTGTGCCGCTGCCGCCGCAAAGGATGACAGGATGAATCATGGGCACACCGCTTATCCCGTTCACGCCGGCAGCTCGGCTTGGGCGAAAAGCGCGCCTGCTGCGTCCTTGCGCGAAACCAACGGCGCGCCTTGCAACGGCCAATGAATGGCCAGTTGCGGATCGCTCCAGGCGACGCAACGCTCATGTTCCGGCGCGTAGTAGTCGGTGGTCTTGTAGAGAAAATCGGCGCTCTCGCTCAGCACGAGAAAGCCGTGGGCCAAGCCCGGTGGCACCCACATCTGTAGCTGGTTATCCTCCGACAACTCGACCCCCGCCCATTGCCCGAACGTCGGCGATCCGCGGCGGATGTCGGCCACCACGTCCCACACGGCGCCACGCGTCACCCGCACCAACTTGCCCTGCGGCTGCTTCAATTGATAGTGCAACCCCCGCAGCACACCTTTGCCCGAACGCGAGTGGTTGTCCTGCACGAACTTCACGTCCAGACCGGTAGCCTCCTCGAAGGCCCGCTCGTTGTAGCTCTCGAGAAAGAACCCCCGCGCATCACCAAACACCTTCGGCTCGAGGATCAACACATCGGCGATGGCCGTCCGCGTGACCTTCATTCCCGCCCCCCATCCTGCAACAGCCGCAGCAGATACCGCCCATACCCATTCTTCGCCAACGGCTGCGCCAGCCGCTCCAGCTGCGCATCGTCGATGAACCCCGCCCGCCAGGCAATCTCCTCCGGACACGCGATCTTCAGCCCCTGCCGCCGCTCCAGCGTGGCGATGAACTGCCCCGCATCCAGCAGGCTGTCATGTGTGCCCGTATCGAGCCACGCGTAGCCGCGCTGCAGGATCTGCACGTTGAGCTCGCCGCGCTGCAGATAGGCCTGGTTGACGGCCGTGATTTCCAGTTCGCCGCGCGCGCTGGGCTGGATCGACCGCGCGATGTCGACCACCTGCGCGTCGTAAAAATACAGGCCGGTGACGGCGTAGCTGCTGCGCGGCTTCGCCGGTTTTTCCTCGATGCTGGTGGCGCGGCCTTCGGCATCGAACGCCACGACGCCGTAGCGCTCCGGATCCTGCACGTGGTAGGCGAACACGGTGGCGCCCTGCTGGCGTGCATCGGCCTCGCACAGCAGGGTGGAGAAGTCGTTGCCATAGTAGATGTTGTCACCCAGCACCAGCGCGCTGGGCGCATCGCCGACGAAATCGGCGCCGATGATGAAGGCCTGCGCCAGCCCGTCGGGGCTGGGCTGCACGGCGTACTGCAGGTGGATGCCCCATTGCGAGCCGTCGCCCAGCAGTTGCTGGAAGCGCGGCGTGTCCTGCGGCGTGCTGATGAGCAGGATGTCGCGGATGCCCGCCAGCATGAGTGTGGTGAGCGGGTAGTACACCATCGGCTTGTCGTACACCGGCAGCAGCTGCTTGCTGACGGCCAGCGTCGCCGGGTGCAGGCGGGTGCCGGAGCCGCCCGCGAGGATGATGCCTTTTCGTTGCGTCATGAGGGAAAGAGGATACGCGTTGCCCGGCGCGTCTCAGGCGCTCGCGGCCAGTTCGGCCAGCAGGCGGTCGACGCCGTCCTGCCACGGCGGCAGCCGCAGGCCGAAGGCGCGCGCGAAACGGCCGGTGTCCAGGCGTGAATTGTTGGGACGGCAGGCGGCGGTGACGTATTCCGAGCTGGGCACCGCCACGACATCCGCAGGACCTGCCTTGAAGGGACCGAGCGAGGTCGGCGCGTGCTGCAGCACGTGGCAGGCGTAGTCGTGCCAGCTGATGTGCCCCGCCGCGGCCAGGTGATAGAGGCCGCCCAGTTCGGGCGCCTCGGCCAGGCGCACGAGCGCGTGGGCCGTCACGTCGGCGATCAGTTCCGCACCGGTGGGCGCGCCGATCTGGTCGCTGATCACGCGCAGTTCGTCGCGCTCACGCGCCAGCCGCAGCATGGTCTTGATGAAATTGCCGCCGCGCATGCCGTAGACCCAGCTGGTGCGCAGGATCAGGTGGCGGCTGCAGTGCTGCCGGATCAGCTGCTCGCCTTCGAGCTTGGTGCGGCCATATACATTGAGCGGCGCGGGCTCGTCGTCTTCCGTCCAGGGCGTGGAGCCGCCGCCGTCGAAGACGTAGTCGGTGGAGTAGTGCACCAGCCAGGCGCCGAGTCGCTCGGCCTCGCGCGCCAGCAGGCCAGGCGCGATGGCGTTGAGGGCGTGGGCCTGGCCGGGCTCGGATTCGGCGCGGTCGACTGCCGTGTAGGCGGCGGCATTGACGATCACCTGCGGTGCGACGTCGCGCACGGCGGCCGTCACCGATTCGAGGTGATGGAAGTCGCCCGCATGGCCGGGGCTGGCGGTGGACAGCGCCACGACCTCGCCCAGCGGCGCGAGGCTGCGCCTCAATTCCCAGCCGACCTGTCCGCTGGCACCGAAGAGCAGGATCTTCATGCCCATCGATCCCTCATCCCGCCGCCGCGCCGGCGTACTGGCGCGCCACCCATTCCCGGTAGGCGCCGCTCTGCACGCGCGCCACCCAGTCGGCGTGGTCCAGGTACCAGCGCACCGTCTTGCGGATGCCGGTGTCGAAGGTCTCGGCCGGCGTCCAGCCCAGTTCGTCGCGCAGCCGCGTGGCGTCGATGGCATAGCGGCGATCATGGCCCGGCCGATCGGTCACGAAGGCGATCTGTGACGCATACGGCTGGCCGTCGGCGCGCGGCCGCCATTCGTCGAGCAGGCCGCACACGGTGTGCACGATCTCGAGATTGGTCTTCTCGTTCCAGCCGCCCACGTTGTAGGTCTCGCCGACGCGGCCGGCTTCCAGCACGCGCCGGATGGCGCTGCAGTGGTCGCCCACGTAGAGCCAGTCGCGCACCTGCCGCCCGTCGCCGTACACCGGCAGCGGCTTGCCGGCCAGCGCGTTGACGATCATGAGCGGAATCAGCTTCTCGGGAAAGTGATACGGCCCGTAGTTGTTGGAGCAGTTGGTGGTCACCACCGGCAGCCCGTGCGTGTGGTGCCATGCGCGCACCAGATGGTCGCTGGCCGCTTTGCTCGCCGAGTAGGGGCTGTTGGGTTCGTAGCGGTGCTGCTCGGTGAAGGCGGGCGCCTCGGGCGCGAGTGACCCATAGACCTCGTCGGTCGAGACATGCAGGAACCGGAAGGCGGCGCGCTCGTCGGCAGGCAGCGCGGCGTGATAGGCACGCACCGCCTCCAGCAGCCGGAAAGTGCCGACGATGTTGGTCTGGATGAAATCCTCGGCGCCGTGGATGGAGCGGTCCACGTGCGACTCGGCCGCGAAGTTGACGACGGCACGCGGCCGGTGCTGGGCCAGCAGGCGGGCCAGCAATGCGCTGTCGCCGATGTCGCCCTGAACGAAGGTGTGGCGCGCGTCGCCCTGCAGGCCGGCCAGGTTCTCGAGATTGCCGGCATAGGTGAGTTTGTCCAGCGTGACCACCGGCTCGGCGCCGGGCTGCGCCAGCCAGTCGATGACGAAATTCGCGCCGATGAATCCGGCCCCTCCGCTCACCAGGATCATTCCTGTGTTTCCTTTTTGCCAATCATCCCCCTTGGCGGGGCCGCAGGATTATCTCACTGGCTCTTGCGACGACCTTCCTGTAGCCATCGCCAGATATTTACGAATTGCGACAGACCTAGCGCCTTCCCTAATGGCCGCTCACCGGGCCTGACGTTAGATTGACTTGCACAAAAACCCGACCGGACAGCTCGCCATGGTGAAGAAGGCGCCCCGCCGCACTGCAGCACGCATTCTCGAAGTGGCCCGCGAGCAGTTCAACCGCTTTGGCGAGCCCAATGTGCCGGTAGCGCAGGTGGCGGCAGAGCTCGGCATCAGCCCGGGCAACCTCCACTACCACTACAAGGCAAAGGATGAGCTGGTGAACGCCCTGTTCGACAGCCACGCCGAAGCGCTGGGCGAGCTGCTGGCCGAAGCGCCCGACGTTCGCGACATGGCCAGCGCCGAATCCTTCCTGCGCGCGCTCTTCGGGCAGATCTGGTACGTGCGATTCCTCTACCGCGATCTGGGCGACCTGCTCAGCCGCAACCGGCGCCTGGAAACCCGGCTGCAGCCGCTGCTGGCCGACGAGGCCCTGGCGCTGCGCCTGATGCTCGATCGCCTGCGGCGCGAGGGCGTTCTGTCGCTGCACGCCGAAGACATCGGCCTGGTGGCCGACAGCATGATGATGGTGCTGACCTTCTGGCCCAGCCACGAATACGTGCGCGCGCCACGCCAGGCGCTGGAGCCCGAAGCGGCCGGGCAGGCCCTCACGCGCGGCCTGAGGCAGGTGCTGCATCTGCTGGCGCCTTACCAGCGCGAGGGCGCGGCCACCGGCCCCACCGCCGAGGTGCTGGCGCCATGACCCGCCGTCCACCGGCCCTGCCATCCGGGGCGGCGCTGCCCGCGCACGACGCCGCCTCGGTGCGCGAGCACTGGGAACGGCTGCACGCCTGCGACGCCCTGCCCTTGCCTACCGACGAGCGCCTGCTGGACGCCTGGACGCTCTACCACCAGGGTGACTTCCTGCAGGCTGCCGAAGCCGGCATCGCCATCGGCAACGCGCCCGGCCTGGCCGTGGCCAACAAGGCCATCGCCATCCACGCCACCTATCTCGAAGCGGACGAGGCAGCGCGCCTGGCCCTGCTGATGGAAGTGGCCACCCGCGCCACCGAACTCACCACACGCGCACCCGACGACCCCTGCGCCTGGTACTGGCAGGCCTATGCGCTGGGGCGCTACAGCCAGGGGATCAGCATCGCACGCGCGCTGGCGCAGGGCATGGCGCCCCGCGTGCGCGCCGCGCTGGAGAAGACCTTGCTGCTGCAGCCTCGCCATGCCGACGCCCACCTCGCGCTGGGCATGTTCCATGCCGAGGTGATCGACAAGGTGGGCGCGCTCATCGGTGGCATGACCTACGGCGCGCGCAAGGACCAGGGCCTGCGGCTGCTGGCCGAGGGCCTGCGGCTGAACCCCCATTCCATCATCGGCCGCATCGAATACGCCAACGGCCTGGTGATGCTCGAGGGCGAGGACCGCGTGCCCGAGGCCACGCGCCTGTATGAGCAGGCCGCCACCAGCACCCCGCTGGACGCCACGGAGTGGCTGGAGGTCGCACTCGCCCGTGCAGAACTGGAAGATTGACTACACGCCGCCGCTGGCGCGCACGGTAGAACCGCCCGCATGTCCTGGCAGCAGCAAATCACCGACACGCTGGCGTCCGAGTTCTCGGACGTGCCCGATCTGGCCCAGGTCACGCGCATCGTCGTGCGACTGGGGCTGGCGGCGCTGCTGGGCGGCTTGCTGGGTTGGGAACGCGAGCACAAGGGCAAGGCCGCCGGCGTGCGCACCCACATGCTCGTTGCCATGGGCGCGGCGATTTTCGTGCTGGTGCCGCAGCAGGCCGGCATCCTCCCGGCCGACATGAGCCGCGTGATCCAGGGCGTGGTGGCCGGTATCGGCTTCCTGTGCGCCGGCACCATCCTCAAGGGCCGGGACGAAGAACACGTCCGCGGGCTGACCACGGCGGCCGGCGTCTGGCTCACCGCGGCCATCGGCATCGGCTGCGGCCTGGGGCGGGAAGTCACGGCCATCCTGTCCACCGCGCTCGCGCTGCTGGTGCTGGCGGTGGTGCCGCTGTTCGTCAAGGACGAGCGCAAGCCGCGCGACGACATCGGCAAGACCGGCGGCGGCGCGGCCAGCGACATGTCCAACCCAGAAAGCAGCGACCCTTCGGACACGGCCGCAGCGCAGCCTCGCGTCTGAGCCCTGCGCCGCTGCATCGCATCAATCGCCGCGCCATCCGGCATCAATCGCGCCCGGCCGGCGCACTAGCATCGGCGGTTTCCATCCCGGGGGTCCCATGCTCAAGCTCTACATCGGCAACAAGAACTACTCGTCATGGTCCATGCGGCCCTGGGTGCTGCTGCGGCAGGCCGGGATCGCGTTCGAGGAGGTCATGGTGCGCTTCGACTCGTTCGATGCCGACTCGGCTTTCAAGCAGACGCTTGGCGCCATCTCGCCCGTGGGCAAGGTGCCGGTGCTGGTGGACGGCGATCTGGCCGTGTGGGATACGCTGGCCATCGCCGAGTACGTAGCCGAGACCCATCCGCAGGTCGGGCTGTGGCCAGACGACCGCATCGACCGCGCCCGTGCGCGCAGCCTCTGCGCCGAGATGCATTCGGGCTTTTCCGCACTGCGCCAGCACTGCGGCATGAACATCGAGGCACGACTGCCCGATATCGGCGCCCTCATCTGGCGCGACCAGCCTGCCGTGCGCGCCGACGTGGCCCGGATCGAGCAGATGTGGACGGCGCTGCTGCAGGCCCATGGCGGGCCGATGCTGTTCGGCCGCTTCACCATCGCAGACGCCTTCTTCGCGCCGGTGTGCACGCGCATCCGCACGTATGGCCTGCCGGTGAGTGCGCCGGTGGCGGCCTATGTGGACGCCGTGCTCGCCCTGCCCGGCGTGCGCGCGTGGATCGACGACGCACTGGCCGAGCACGACTTCGTGGTGTTCGACGAGCCTTATCGGACCAAGCCGTGATCAGGCGCCGCTGAAGCGCCCGGCCGACACGCTGTCGGCCAGCGGGCGGCGCTGCGACGGCAGTTCGCGCGGCTGCAGGGCCATGGGCAGCAGGTCTACCGTCCCCTGGCGCCCCAGCGCCACCACCGCTTCGATGTTGAAGGCCAGCGGCACGCCCAGCAGCGCACGCAGGCGTTCTGCATCGAATCCAGCCATGGCGTGCGCGGCCCAGCCACTCAGGTGCGCCTGCAGCGCCATGAAGCCCCAGGCGCACCCGGCATCGAACGAATGGGTGCGCGAGACGCTGGCCTCGCCGCTGGGGGCCACGATGTAGCGCGACGACAGCACCACCACCAGCGCGGCCGCGCGCTTCGCCCAGCGCTGGTTGGTGTCATTGAGCACGCCCAGATAGCCGCCCCAGTGCGCATCGCCACGCAGCGCATAGCAGAAGCGCCAGGGCTGCGCATTGCTGGCCGAGGGGGCCCAGCGCGCCGCCTCGAGAACGCCCAGCACGTCGGCCTCGGTCATGGCCTCGTCGGTGAAGGCGCGCGGCGACCAGCGGTCGATGAACTGCACGGCCACGGGAAAATCGGCACGGCGCGAACGCGCGCCGGCCAGCACGCCCTGGGTGGGGGGGATCGATGACATCGCAGCTCCTGTGATGGCGGGCGGAAAGGCGCAGCATAGCCGCCCGGGAGCTGCCCGCGCCTACACTCGCCCCATGCAGATCTACAAGGTGGGCGGCGCCGTGCGCGACGCCCTGCTCGGCCTTCCGGTGCGCGACCACGACTGGGTGGTCGTCGGTGCCACGCCCGAGGCGATGACGGCGCAGGGCTTCCTGCCTGTCGGCCGCGATTTCCCCGTATTTCTGCACCCCGAGACACACGAGGAATACGCGCTGGCGCGCACCGAACGCAAGACGGCGCGCGGCTATCACGGCTTTGCTTTCCAGGCCTCGCCCGAGGTCACGCTGGAGGAAGACCTCGCGCGGCGCGACCTCACCATCAATGCGATGGCGCAGCCACTGGGAGCGGCCGGCCTGGAGGGCATCGTCGATCCGTGGAACGGCCGCGCCGATCTGGCCGCCGGCGTGCTGCGCCATGTCACGCCGGCTTTCGGCGAGGACCCGGTGCGCATCCTGCGCGTGGCGCGTTTCGCCTCGCGCTTCTCCAGCTTCTCGGTGGCGCCCGAGACCCTTTCGCTGATGCGGCAGATGGTGGCCGATGGCGAGGTGGATGCCCTGGTGCCCGAGCGCGTGTGGCAGGAGCTGGCGCGCGGCCTGATGGAGGAGCATCCCTCGCGCATGATCGAAGTGCTGCGCGAATGCGGCGCGCTCGCGCGTCTGCTGCCCGAAGTCGACCGGCTGTTCGGCGTTCCGCAGCGTGCCGAGCACCATCCCGAAGTCGATACAGGCGCGCACCTGCTGCTGGTGCTGGACATGGCTGCACGGCTGCAGGCCCCGCTCGACGTGCGCTTCGCCTGCCTGGCGCACGACCTGGGCAAAGGCACGACGCCGCCCGACGTGCTGCCGCGCCACATCGGGCATGAGCAACGCAGCGCACGGCTGATGCGTGCGGTGGCCGAACGCCTGCGCGTGCCTTCCGACTGCCGCGACCTGGCCGACGTCGTGGCGCGCGAGCACGGCAACATCCACGCCAGCGGCACGCTCGGCCCGGCCGCCGTCCTGCGCCTGCTGGAGCGCTGCGACGCCTTGCGCAAGCCCGGGCGCTTCGAGCGTGCGTTGCTGGCCTGCGAGTGCGACGCGCGCGGCCGTCTGGGCCTGCAGGACCGCCCGTATCCACAGCGCGATCGGCTGGCCGCCGCGCTGGCCGCGGTGCAATCTGTCACAACTTCCGGCATTGCCGGCGAGGCCATTGCGGCCGGTTTGTCCGGGCCGGCCGTGGGCAAGCGCATTCAGGAGGCCCGACTGCAGGCTTTGCAAAACCGTAAGGAAATATTTCAGAACCCGGGTCTGGCGGAATGAGTCTGGTAAGGTTTCCGCAAACATGCAGCCCCTGCCTCTCCTGACACCCGAGCACGCGCTCTTTCTCGATTTCGACGGCACGCTGGCCGATATCGCCCCACACCCGGACGCCGTCCGTGTCCCGACCGGACTGGTGCCCACCCTCTCCGTGCTGCAGGCCCAGCTGGGCGGCGCACTGGCCATCCTCACCGGCCGTCGCGAGTCCGACGTCGATGCGTTCCTCGGTCCGCTACGCCTGCCCGTGGCCAGCGAGCACGGCGCCTGCTGGCGCTTGCCCGATGGCACGCACCCCGAAGTGCCCGCACCCGATCTGACCGGCGTGCGCACGGCGGCCGAGCAACTGGCCGCTGCCCATCCGGGGCTGCTGGTGGAACACAAGCGTGCCACCGTGGCCCTGCACTACCGCCACGCCCAGCACCTCGAGTCTCTCTGCCTGGAAACCATGGCCGCCGCGGCCGGCGCCACCGAAGGCGTCGAGCTCATGCACGGCAAGTGCGTGGTCGAGGTCAAGCCCGAGGGTGTCAACAAAGGCCGCGCACTGGCCGGCTTCATGGCATTCGAGCCTTTCCGGGGCCGCGTGCCCGTGTTCGCGGGCGACGACGTGACCGACGAGGCCGGATTCGTCGCTGCCCAGTCACTGGGTGGCCGTGGCATCAAGATCGGGGAAGGCCCCACCCAGGCCCTGCACCGGTGCCTGTCGCCCGCCACTTTCCGGGGCTGGCTCGCCGCTGCGCGCACCGCCCTGCCGCCCGTTCCGCCCTTGCCACCCAACGCCACCTGGGGACACACAGCATGACCGCCAAGGCCGAGCCCTCGGGCGCCGCCGCATTGCCGCACGACAACACGATCATGTCGGCGCACGATGCCACCAGCATCAGCGGGCCGGCACCGGCCGCCATGGCCGGTACCGAATCCGCAGTGTTCGCCTCGCCGGCGGCACCCTCGCTCGCGCTGGGTGTGATCGGCAACTGCGCCTTCAATGCCATGGTCGACGCGCACGGACGCATCGTCTGGTGCTGCCTGCCGCGCTTCGACGGCGACCCGGTGTTCAACGCCCTGCTCGACCCCGACCGCGGCAGCCACTTCGGCATCGAGATCGAGAACCTCGCCTCGGCGAAGCAGTGGTACGAGCCCAACACCGCCGTGCTGCGCACCCAGCTGTTCGACAGCGCGGGCCAGGGCATCGAGATCACCGACTTCGCGCCGCGCTTCTATTCCCGCTCGCGCTTCTTCCGACCCATGACGCTGGTGCGCCGGGTGCGCCCGATCCAGGGTTCGCCACGCATCCGCGTGGCGCTGGACCTGCGTTACGACTGGGGCCGCAAGACGCCCGAGATCACGCGCGGCAGCAACCACGTGCGATTCGTCTCCGGCGACCTCACGCTGCGGCTGAACACCGACGCGCCGATCTCCCACGTGCTCTCGAAGACGCCCTTCGTCTGCTCGCGCGAATACAACTTCCTGCTCGGCGCCGACGAGACGCTCACCGATGGCATCGCCGACACCGCGCGCCATTTCGAGCAGGAAACCATCTCGTACTGGCGCAAGTGGGTGCAGCGGCTGGACGTGCCGCTCGAGTGGCAGGACGCGGTGATCCGCGCCGCCATCACGCTCAAGATGTCGCTGTTCGAGGACACCGGCGCCATCATCGCGGCCATGACCACCAGCATCCCCGAGCATGCCGACAGCGGCCGCAACTGGGACTACCGCTACTGCTGGCTGCGCGACGCCTTCTTCGTGGTGCGGGCGCTCAACAGCCTGTCCGAAGTGGGCACGATGGAGGACTACCTGCGCTGGCTCTCCAACGTGGTGGTGGCCGCGCGTGGCGAGCACATCCAGCCGCTCTACGGCATCGGGCTCGAGCGCGAACTGCCCGAGTCGCTCATGAACCACCTGGGCGGTTACCGCAACATGGGCCCGGTGCGCGTGGGCAACCAGGCACAGGAGCATTTCCAGCACGACGTATACGGCAACATCGTGCTGGGCTCGGCCCAGGCCTTCCATGACAAGCGTCTTCTCAGCCCGGCGGGCGTGGCCGAATTCACCCAGCTCGAAGCCGTGGGCGAGCAGGCCATACGCGTGTACGGCACGCCCGACGCCGGCATGTGGGAGCTGCGCACCCGCGCACGCGTGCACACCTCGTCGGCGCTGATGAGCTGGGCGGCCTGCGACCGGCTGGCCAAGATCGCCGCCCACCTCGACCTGCCGCACCGCGCCGCCTACTGGCGCGACCACGCCGACCGCATGCGCGAGGAGATCCTCGCCAAGTCCTGGAACGAGCAGCGCCAGGCGTTCGCGGAGAGTTTCGGCGGCAAGGAGCTCGATGCCAGCGTGCTGCTCATGGCGGAGGTCAATTTCATCGATCCGAAAGATCCGCGTTTCATCTCCACCGTGGATGCGATGGAGAAGTCGCTCTGCGACGGCCCCTACATGCGCCGCTACGAAGCGGCCGACGATTTCGGCAAGCCCGAGACCGCCTTCAACATCTGCACCTTCTGGCGCATCGACGCGCTCGCTCGCATCGGCCGCAAGAAGGAGGCGCGCGAAATCTTCGAGACCATGCTGGCCGCGCGCAACACGCTGGGGCTGCTGTCCGAAGACACGCACCCGGTCACCCGCGAGATGTGGGGCAACTATCCGCAGACCTACTCGATGGTCGGCATCATCAACGCCGCGATGCGCCTGTCGGCGCCGTGGGACAGCGTGATCTGACATCCGGTGTCCCGCCCGCAGCAGTAACCAGGGAATCCATGGGACGTCTCGTCGCAATCTCCAACCGTGTGGCCGATCCGCGCAAGGCCGCGGCCGGCGGCTTGGCCGTGGCACTGGGCGAAGCCCTCAACCAGACGGGCGGGCTGTGGTTCGGCTGGAGCGGCACGATCGTCGAAGGCGGCACGCCCGGCGAGGGCGACCTGCACGTTCAGCAGGCCGGCGCGGTCAAGCTCGCCACGGTCGATCTGTGCCGCGAAGACCACGATAGTTACTACCTCGGCTACAGCAACAACGTGCTGTGGCCCGTATTCCATTACCGGCTTGACCTGGCCCAGTTCGAGGCCGGCTTCATCGGCGGCTACCGGCGCGTCAACCAGATGTTCGCGCGCAAGCTGTTGCCGCTGCTGAAGGACGACGATGTCATCTGGATCCACGATTACCACCTGATCCCGCTGGCGGCCGAGCTGCGCGGCATGGGCTGCCGGCAGAAGATTGGCTTCTTCCTGCACATTCCGCTGCCGCCGCCGCTGATCATGGCGGCCATCCCGCAGCACGAATGGTTGATGCGCTCGCTGTTCGCCTACGACCTGGTGGGCCTGCAGAGCGAGGCGGATGTCCAGCATTTCTCGCGCTACGTGCAGCAGGAAGCGGGTGCCGAGGTGCTCGAAGACGGCCGTCATCGCGCCTTCGGCAGCACGGTGCAGGTCAAGGCCGTGCCCATCGGCATTGACGTGGACGAATTCGCCTCGCTCACACACGGACGCGAAGCGCAGGATCTGTACGAGCGCATGCGCGAGGAATACGCGCGCCGGCGCCTGCTGATCGGCGTCGACCGGCTGGACTATTCCAAGGGCATTCCGCACCGCGTGAAGGCCTTCCGCGACCTGCTGGCGCACTATCCAGAGAACCGCAACAGCGCCACGCTGATCCAGATCGCCTCGCCAACGCGCGAGGATGTCGATGCCTACGGCGACATCCGCCGCGAGCTCGAAAGCCTGTGCGGCGCCATCAACGGCGACTACGGCGAACTCGACTGGATGCCCGTGCGCTACATCCACCGCATGGTGGCGCGCAAGCGCATTCCCGGCCTGTGCCGGGCGGCGCGCGTGGGCCTGGTCACGCCGCTGCGTGACGGGATGAACCTGGTAGCCAAGGAATTCATCGCCGCGCAGGATCCGGCCGACCCCGGCGTGCTGGTGCTCTCGCGCTTCGCGGGGGCGGCCGAGCAGATGAAGGAAGCGTTGCTGGTCAACCCGTACGACACCCACGGCACGGCCGAGGCGATCCAGCAGGCGCTGCAAATGCCGCTGGACGAGCGGCGGCGCCGGCACCAGGCGCTGCTGGCGGGCATCCGCGAATTTGACGTGCACTGGTGGCGCCGCACCTTCCTGCAGGCGCTCTCGCAGGCTGGCGCGGACTGAACGCCCTCCCCGGCGGACGGCACGCGGGGCGGGGCACGATTGGCGCGGTATGTAACAGCGCCCCTAGAATGGCAGCCACGCAGTTCCTGCATCACCGGCCGCCTATGACCAAGGATATCGTCGTCACCATCATCCACCGCGACAGCACCGGCCATGAAGACATGATCCGGCTGCGCTCGCGCGAGCACCGGCCCGGCGAGGCCTCGATGGGGGCATCCATCATCACGATGCCGCTGGAGACACGCCGGCGCCTGATGGAAGCGGTATTCGCCAGCGACCCGGACCACGTGGTGCGCGGTCGCCTCAAGGACATCGCCAGCCCGGACATCTTCCAGCAGGCCGGCAGCGTCATCCTCAAGCCGCAAGTGCCGCGCTCGCGCAAGATCCCCACTGCTTGCGCTGTCGCCACGCTGCCCGACGGGCTGGGCGATGCCGTGCCACCCCTGCGCCTGGTGGCCGATTCGCACCTCACGCTCGATGCGGTGTCGGAGAGCGTGGTGGCGTTCGGCCTCAAGCGTTCCGAAGCGCAGTTCCTCGTGCTCTACGTGAGCGACATCGTGGACGAAACGCTGGCCTCCGGCGCCGCCAAGTCGGTGTCGATCAGCCTGGACTCGATGAGCGTGGTGGCGAAAGTGGAGCGCACGACCGCTGCCGACGCACAGCCGGAACAGTTGCGCGTGCTCATCGTGATGGCCGGCCACGGCGCCAAGCGATAAGGACTGGCACCCGGAAGGGTGCAGCCCTTATCGCATCCATTTTTCAGTCCACCAGCGCCAGCGCGGCGAGGTCGCCGACGCGCTCGCCCAGGCCGGCGGGCACGAGGCGTACGCCCTCGGTGAGGGCAGGCAGGCGGCCCGTCAATTGGGCTTGCAGGCGGGGCAGCAGGAAGTCACGGTTGTGCCAGAACACGCTGCCGCCCAGGCTGATGCGCTCGAGGTCCAGCAGAACGGTCAGGTCATAGAGGGCGCGGCCCAGGGTGCGGCAGAGCGCGTCCACCGTTTGCAGGGCCTGCGGCTCGCCGGCGGCGGCGGCCCGCATGAGGGCCTCGGCATCGCGACCGAAGCGGCGTTCGATGGCGTTGCCGGCCACCAGCGATTCGACGTCGCCATGGTTGCCGCAGCCGCACAGGGCGCTGTCGTCGTCGTCACTCACGAAGATGTGACCGGCATGGCCGGCATTGCCGTTCTTGCCCAGCAACACGCGGCCGTCCACGCACAGCGCGGCGCCCACGCCGGTGCTCCAGGTGACATAGGCGCAGTGGGCCACGCCCTGCAGCGCGCCCCAGCGGCGCTCGGCTTCCAGCGCGGCGATGCCGTCGTTGGCCACGCGCACGCGGGCAAAGCGGTCCGCCAGCGGCGTCTGCACCGGCGCGCGCATCCAGTCATTGGGCAGGCCGCGCGCCGGGCCGGCCAGGCCGCCGCAGATGTTGGGCGTGGCCAGCGCGATGCCGCCGGCCTCGTCGTGGATGAACGGCCCGCACGAGGACACGCCCACGCAGTCGATGTCGCCTGCGCGCACGCCGGCCTGCGCGCACGCCTCGTCGATCAGGCGCAGCACCTGCTGCGCCAGCGCATCTTCGGTGCCGGTCTTGGCGGTGGGTTCGGCCACGCGCGGTCCGAGCCGCGCCGCCGGGTCCTGGCCGCCGCCGGAAGCCGGCTCCACATCGGCGATGCTGACCGCCACCTTGGTACCACCGATATCGACACAGGCCTTCACGGATCGGGATCCTTTCGTTGGGTTCGCCGCCTTCAGACGACGTGGGAAATCACGGCTGCGATGAAGCTCAGCAGGACGGTGGTGCCCACCGGCAGGAACCATTCCCGCCCGAAGGCGCGAAACCGGAAATCGCCCGGCAGGCGTCCCAGCCCCAGCCGGGCGAGCAGCGGCGCCAGCCCGCTGATGAGGACCAGCGACAGCAGGATGACGAGGAACCAGCGCAGCATGGCTCCAGTGTAGGCGGCGGGCTGCCCCGGGCCGGCCGCGGCACCACCGGCTTACATATTTGACAGTTGCGGGATTTGCGCCAATCATGGCCGCGCGGTCGCCGTATGGCGCCCGCGACAGGTGCAGGTCCGGCGTTCGGGCCTCGCCGGTGCGGGCGAACGATCCACGAGACAGCAGCGGCAAACGGCGCCGGCGCCACGGGAGGGGCGCGCCATGCTCACTGTGAAGACAGGGAAGAAGACGGGCCACGCCAGCACGGCGGGCCGGCAGGCTGGCCTGTGCGGCCAGGCCACGGAACATCCACTCAGCCGCGGCGGGCGCTTGCGGTGATGGCACGCACGAATCCTCTCTCCAGAGTGCTGTCGGGCACCAGCCGCGTTCTGCTGTGGTGGGGCTGGACCGGCTATATCGTCCTGGTGGCGGTGTTCGCGGCCTGCGCCCTGGCCTACATCGGATGGGTTTCCTACAGCACCAAGGCCAGGTTCCAGCACCAGCTGGCGGTGGCGCAGGACGAGGCCGAGCGCCAGTTCGAGCAATGGATGGCCGCGCGCGTGCGGCAGGCGCAGGAGTGGGCCGCGCAGGACGAGACACGCGCGCTGGTGCGCGAGCTGCTGGCCCTGCCCTCGCCCACGCGCGACCTTCTCAACACGCTGCCGCGCCAGCAGGCGTTCCGCACCCGCTTCGCGCTCACGCAAGGCAGCGACGGCGTGCTGGGCTACTACATCGTCAATCCCGCGGGCATCAGTCTCGGCTCGCTGGGCAGCGACAGCACGGGCACGCCGAACCTGCTGTGGCAGGAGCCCGAGTTCGTGGCGCAGATGAAGGCGCGGGGCGCCGCCGTCAGCCCGCTCATCACGGCCGACGTGCGCACGCAAAGCGGCGTGATGCTCGAAGGCCGGCCGATCACGCTGTTCGTGGGCGTGCCGGTGATGCTCGACGGGCCCGAGCCGGCCGCCTACTTCGCGCTGCGGCTGCAGCCCATCAACCTGCTGGCCGAGCAGGGCCGCGCACGCTTCGGCAGCGGCGGCACCAGCTATCTGGTCGACCGCCACGGCCGCCTGCATGCCGATCGCGTGTGGCTCAACCTCGACCTGGAACGCCACGGCCTGCGTGGCGAGATGTTCCGCGGACGGCCGCACCTGTTCGCGCGCGATCCGGGCCGCAACGTCGTCAGCACCAACGGTGCCGAAATGCACGACCGCAGCCGCCTGCCGCTCACACGCTCGGCACAGGCCGTCGCGCAGGGCGGCGAGGGCATGTCGCTGGAGCCCTACCGCAACCATCGCGGGGTGAGCGTGGTGGGCGCCTGGTCCTGGAACGACAGGCTCGACATGGGCGTGATCACCGAAATGCCCGACGCCGAGGCCTTCGCGCCCGTGGCACAGGCGCGCCAGCAAATGCTGGTGCTGGCCGTGGCGCTGGGGCTGCTGATCGTGCTGGTGCTGGTGTTGCGGCTACGACGCGTGGCACACAGCCTGCAGGACGCGCTCGACCGCGCGGAGGCCGCCACGCAGGCCAAGTCGCAATTCCTGGCCAACATGAGCCACGAGATCCGCACGCCCATGAACGCCATGCTGGGCATGACCCAGCTGGTGCTCAAGGGGGAGCTGCAGCCCCGGCAGCGGGACTATCTCGACAAGAGCCTGCGCGCCGGCCACCACCTGCTGGGCATCCTCAACGACATCCTCGACCTCTCGAAGATCGAGGCCGGCAAGCTGGTCGTCGAGAAGATCAACTTCGAGCTGGAGCAGGTGCTCTCCAACATCGGCGACCTCATCAATGAAAAGGCCAGCGCCAAGGGGCTGGAGCTGATCATCGAAGTGGACGACGACGTGCCGCGCATGCTTCACGGCGATCCACTGCGCCTGGGCCAGGTGCTGGTCAACTTCGCCAACAACGCGGTCAAGTTCACCGACCACGGCGAGATCGCCATCGTGATCAAGGTGAAGGAAAGCCACCCGGACTGGGTGATGCTGCACTTCGCCGTGCGCGACACCGGCATCGGCCTGGCGCCCGAGCAGGCCGCGCGGCTGTTCCAGTCGTTCGAGCAGGCCGACACCTCCACCACGCGCCGCTACGGTGGCACCGGCCTGGGGCTGTCGATCTCGAGTCACCTCGCGCAGCTGATGGGCGGCGAAGTGGGCGTGGAAAGCACGCTGGGCCTGGGCTCCACCTTCTGGTTCACGGCCAGGCTCGAACGATCGACGGAAGCGCCGCGCGAGCTGGTGTTCTCTCCCAGCCTGCGCGGGCGCCGCGTGCTGGTGGCCGATGACAGCGAACACGCCAGCGCGGTCATCGCCAACATGCTGGTCTCGATGAGTTTCGAGGTGACGCAGGTGTCCTCGGGTGCCGCCGCGCTGCAGGCGCTGACCGAAGCCGATGCGCAGGGCGATCCGTTCGAAGTGGTCACGCTGGATTGGCAGATGCCCGAAATGGACGGTGTCGAAACCGCCCGGAAGATCACCACGCTGACGCTGTCGCACCGGCCCGTGGTGATGCTGGTGACCGCGTTCAACCGTGAGGAAGTGGTGGCCGGCGCCCGCGCGGCCGGGGTGGCCGAGGTCCTGATCAAGCCGATCAATCCATCGCTGCTGTTCGATGCGCTGGTGCTGCACCTGGACGCGAACCGGCGCGCATCGGCCGAGCGCGCGCCGGCCGAGGCCGCGGTGTCGCAGTTGCCGGCCGAACCCCAGGACTTCAGCGACATGCGCGTGTTGCTGGTGGAGGACAACTACACCAACCAGGAAGTCGCCACGGGCCTGCTGGAGCTGCGCGGCGTGCGCGTGGACGTGGCCAACAACGGCCAGGTCGCGCTGGACATCCTGCGCGAGGCGCCGCAGGGTACCTACGCCGCGGTGTTCATGGACATGCAGATGCCGGTGATGGACGGTCTCACCGCCACGCGCGAAATCCGCAAGATCGCGCGGCTTCGATCGCTGCCGATCATCGCCATGACGGCCAACGCCCTCACGGGTGACCGCGCCCGCTGCATCGAAGCGGGCATGAACGAACACATCACCAAGCCCATCGACGAAGACCAGATGTGGGCCGTGCTCTCGCGCTGCGTGCAGCAGGTGCGGCCCGCCGCAGCGGCATCGGCGGCGCCGGCCGTGCGTGCGGCGTCGGCCACGCGGGCGGCAACCGCACCGGACGATGCGGTCGCCGCCGTGGATCCCGAAACCGCCGTGCCGGCCCAGGCCGATGCGCAGCGCGTCAACGAAGGCATGGAGATGCTGGAAGCCGCCGCATCGCACGACGTGCGCTCGCTCATCGGCGTGGTGGCCGGCTATGCCGGGCTGCTCGAACGCATCCTGCCCGCCGACATCAGCGGCAAGGCGCGCGACTACCTGGGCGTGATGCGCACGACCACCAAGGAAAGCTCGGAACTGGTGGCCGCCTGGCGCACCAGCGGCCAGACCCTGCGTGCGCCGCTGCGCTGGCAGGAAGTGGACATGCGCGCCCTGGCCGTGGCGGCCTTCACGTCCGAGCTCGGCCAGGCCGATCTGGCGTCCGCTGGCATCGTGATCGACGCGCAGATGCCGGTGGCCATGGGCGACCCGAAGCTGCTGGCGATGGTGTGGGCCGAGCTGGCATCGAATGCGCTCAAGTTCACGCGCGAGACGCCTTCACGCAGCATCCGCGTGCAGGGCGAGTTGTCGCCCGCCGACGGCCGCCGCTACACCGTCACCGACAACGGACCGGGCGTATCGGCCCGCGACGCCACGCGCCTGTTCCAGCCGCTGCAGAAGCTGCATGGCGAGACCTACGAGGGCCGCGGCCTGGGTCTGTTCCTGGCCTGCCGCAGCGTGGGCCGGCACGGCGGCCGCATGTGGGCCGACGCGGGCGAGCATTCGGGGCTGCGCATCGTGTTCACACTGCCCGACGCGCCGGGCTGAGCGCGAGCCCGGGAATCAGAGCGTATGCGTGCGGTCGCCGGCCGCAAAGCCCAGCGCATCCCACGGATCGCCGGTGCACAGACCCACCACCTTGAACAGCTCGCCCATCTCGTGCTCATGCACCAGCCTGGCTGCCATGGTGCGCTGTGGCAGGCTGGCGGCATCCATCAGCGGGCCGAGGCCGCAGTTGAGCAGGAAGCGCCCCTGCGAGGCGTAGCCCAGCACCGACAGGCCGGCGTCTTGACCCGCCAGTGCGATGCCGGTGAAATCGACGTGGGCCGTGATGTCTTTCTCGCCCACGTCGGCCAGTGCATCGGCATCGGCGCGGTGGCCGCGATGGCACATCACCGTGCCCATGTGGCGCTGCGGGTGGTAATACTCGGCTTCGGGGAAGCCGTAGTCGACGAAGAAGGCTGCGCCCGCGCCGCCCGCCAGCAGGCAGCCGGCCAGCGTGGCGATGAAGGCACGCGCGCGCGGATGGATTTCGGTGACGTAATCGTGCGTGCCAGCCACGTCCACCGGCGGCCGCAGTGCCGTGGGCCGGTCGGCGTGTACGAGCCGGCCATCGTCCGCCACAGCCACGCCGCGCTCGTGCCACTGGCCACCGATGCGCGCCAGCAGTTGCACGGGCATGGCGTCGAGCACCTCGTTGCCCACCACCACGCCGCGTATCGCCTCGGGCAGCGCGTCGATCCAGCGCACCCGGCCGGCCCACGGCGCCAGCCGCTGCTGCTGGCGCGCGCGCAGTTCGGCCGACAGCTCGACGATGCAGTACTCGCGCACCCGTGGCCCCAGGGCCTCGAGCAGTTGCGCGGCCAGCGCGCCCGAGCCGGCGCCGAACTCCCACACCGCATCGGTGCCCGTGGCATGCAGCGCCTCTGCCAACTGGGCGGCCAGCGCGCGGCCGTAGAGCGGGCTCATTTCGGGGGCGGTGGTGAAGTCGCTGCCCTCGCGCGGGCCATCGCCGAACTTCGGCAGCGCATTGGCGTAGTAGCCCAGGCCCGGGGTATAGAGGGCCAGTTCCATGAAGCGGTCGAAGCCGATCCAGCCCCCGGCCGCGGCGATGTCCGCGCGGATGTGGGCCGCGAGGGCGCTCGTTAAACTCTTGGCTGTCGTCGTCACCCCCGGATTGTCCCCTAATGACCGCTGTTCTCACCGCGCCCCTGCGCACCGTGCTCGTCACGGGTGCCGGCCGCCGGCTGGGCCGGGAGATCGCGCTGGCGCTGGCCGCTGCGGGCTGGCAGGTGGCGGTGCACTACCGCCATTCGCGCGCCGAGGCCGAGGCCACTGCGGCCGAGTGCGCGCAGCTCTCGGGTCGCGCGGGCGTCTTCGATGCCGACCTGGAACAGGAAGACGCCGTGCGCGCGCTGGTCCCACGCGTGGCGGCAGAGTTCGGCCGCATCGATGCGGTGGTCAACAACGCCTCGCTGTTCGAGCACGACGACGCCGCCAGCTTCGGCTTCGAGCGCTTCGAGCGCCACCTGCGCAGCAACACGGCAGCGCCCGTGCTGCTGGCACAGGCACTGCACGCGCATCTGCTGTCGCGCGATCCGCTGGCGGGTGTGCCGGCCGAAGGCGCGGTGGTCAACCTGCTCGATCAGCGCCTGTGGAACCAGAACCCCGACTTCCTGAGCTACACGCTTTCCAAGGCGGCGCTGGAAGCCGCCAACACCGTGCTGTCGCTGGCCCTGGCGCCCGCGGTGCGCGTGGTGGGCGTAGCGCCCGGTCTCACGCTCACCAGCCATATGCTCGATGAGGCACGCTTCCGCGAGCTGCACGCACTCAGCCCGCTGGGCCGATCGTCCAGCGCTCAGGACGTGGCGGCCACCGTGCGCTTCGCGCTGGAGAACCGATCCATCACCGGCACCACGCTGCTGGTGGACGGCGGCCAGCACCTGCAGCGCTTCGAACGCGATTTCTCGATGATGTGAGCGCCTCCGCGCCACGGCCTATCCGCCATGCCCCTGAACCACGATTCCGGCCGCCAGACGCTGGCCCTGACCGGCCTGCGCTTCGATGCCAACCTCGGCATCCTCGATCACGAGAAGACCGCGCCGCAGCCGATCCAGGTCGACGCCGAACTCAACCAGGGCCGCCAGCCGCTGCTGCCTCACGACGACGACATCACCCACGTGCTGGACTACCGCAAGGTGCGGCAGATCATCATCGACGAGTGCACGGCCGAGCACGTGAACCTGCTGGAGAGCCTGATCGGCAAGCTCACACGACGGCTGATGCAATTGCCCGGCGTGATCGGCGTGCGCGTGAAGATCGCCAAGCTGGAGATCTTCGACGACTGCGAGGTGGCGATCCGCATGGAATGCGGGGAGTGGTGAGCGCGCCACGCGCGAGCCTGCGCCACCGCCCGCGGCACGCGGATGCGCCGATCGGTGCGGGGCCGGCCCGCCTCCACTAAAATCCGGCGTTCCGCCACCCTGTCCGCCCCCACACGCGCATCACGTCGATGCCGGGGCCCGGCAGGCCCCGCGCCGCCGCCGCGCAGTTCCCGATCGTCCTGCCTTCCCATGAACGCCGCCCTGCCCCAAGCCATCGCCGACTGGACTGCCGACCCCGCGCCCGCCGACCCGGGCGCCGCGCGCCGCATCGAGCACGAGACCCACAAGCTGGAAAAGCGCCTGTGCCGCGAGGTGGGCCGCGCCATCGCCGACTACAACATGATCGAGGACGGCGACCGCGTGATGGTGTGCCTCTCGGGCGGGAAGGACAGCTACACGCTGCTCGACATCCTCATGAAGCTGCGTCGCCGCGCGCCGGCCAGCTTCGAGCTGATCGCGGTCAATCTCGACCAGAAGCAGCCGGGCTTTCCGGCCCATGTACTGCCCGAGTACCTCGGCAAGCTCGACATCCCATTCCACATCGAGACGCAGGACACGTATTCCATCGTCAAGGACAAGATCCCCGAGGGCAAGACGATGTGCAGCCTGTGCTCACGGCTGCGCCGCGGCATCCTGTACCGCGTGGCCAACGAGCTGGGCGCCACCAAGATCGCGCTGGGCCACCACCGCGACGACATGCTGCAGACGCTGTTCCTCAACATGTTCTTCGGCAGCAAGCTCAAGGGCATGCCGCCCAAGCTGCAGAGCGACAACGGCGAGCACATCGTGATCCGCCCGCTGGCCTACGTGGCCGAGAAGGACATCATCCGCTGGGCCGCGCACAGCCAGTACCCCATCATCCCGTGCACGCTGTGCGGCAGCCAGGAGAACCTGCAGCGCAAGCAGGTGGGCGACATGCTGCGCGAATGGGATCGCAAGTACCCCGGCCGCCTGCAGAACATGGCAACGTCGTTACAAAACGTCGTACCTTCCCACCTGATGGATGGAACACTGCACGACTTCAAGGGTCTGAAAACCACGGGCGTGGCCGACGACAACGGCGACAAGGCGTTCGATACCGAGGAATTCCCGGTGCCCGAGCTGCCCGGCCTGGCCGTCATCCGCAGTTGACGGCGGCCACTGCCCTATGCCCTGTCGGTCGACGAGGGCTCCTGCATGGAGGCAGTGACGATCATGAAGACAACAAACGCACGCCGCTGGGCGGCCTTGCTCTCGCTGGCGGGCGCGGCGCTATTGGCCGGCTGCTCGGGCATGCGCATCGTCGACAGCGACGTGAACGCGTATTCCACGCTGTCGGCCGTGCCGGCTGGCGCCACCTACCGATTCGAGCGCCTGCCCTCGCAGGAGCGTGCGGGCGAGCCGCAATCGCGCATCGAATCGATGGCCGCCCAGTCGCTGGCACGCGTGGGCCTCACGCGCAACGACGCGAGCCCGCGCTACAGCGTGCTGGTCGGCGCCCGCGTGCAGGCCACTGACCGCGACCCCTGGGGCTCGGCCTGGCAACCGTGGGGCTTCATGAGCCATCAGCCCGTGGTCACACGCAGCGGCCAGGTGGTGTACGTGCCGGTCTTTCCCAGCGGTGGGCCGCCCCTGCCCTGGTATGAGCGCGAGGTGAGCATCGTGATGCGCGACATCGCCACCGGCCAGGTGGTATACGAAACGCGTGCCGAGCATTCGGGCCGATGGTCCGACAACGCAGCCGTGCTGCCGGTGATGTTCGATGCCGCGTTGCGCAATTTCCCGGCCGCGACGCCCGGGCCGCAGCGCGTGGCGATCGAGATCCCCCGCTGACGGCCTGACGGCTGCGTGCCAAGGGCCGGGCGGCACGTCGCTTCCGCCCGGCGGAGGTGCGGCGCATGCGGGGCCTGCCTAGAATCCCCGCCATGGACGCCACCCGCATCATCGCCGTCCGCCATGGCGAAACGGCCTGGAACGTGGACACGCGCATCCAGGGCCATCTGGACATTCCCCTGAACGACACCGGCCACTGGCAGGCCCGGCGCCTGGCTGCCGCCCTGGCCGACGAGCCGCTGGCAGCCGTCTACGCCAGCGACCTGGGCCGCGCTCATGCCACCGCCCAGGCCGTCGCCTCGGCGGCCGGCCTGCCCGTGCTGGCCGAGCCCGCACTGCGCGAGCGCGCCTTCGGACGCTTCGAGGGGCAGACCTTCGCCGAGATCGAAGCCCAGTGGCCCGAGGATGCGCTGCGCTGGCGCCGGCGCGACCCCGACTTCGCGCCGCCCGAAGGCGGCGAATCGCTGATCACCTTCCGCGACCGCATCGTGGCCGCGGCACACGCCATCGCGGCGCGGCATCCGGGCGAGCAGATCATGCTGGTGGGCCACGGCGGCGTGATGGACGTGCTGTATCGGGCCGCCACCGGCCAGGAGCTGGGCGCGCCGCGCAGCTGGGCGTTGGGCAACGCCGCCATCAATCGCCTGCTCTGGACGCCGGACGGACTGACTCTGGTGGGCTGGGCCGACACGCGCCACCTGGACGAAACCACGCTCGACGAATCCACCGCCTGAGCGGCGGCGCCTGCGACAGAAACACAAGAGGAAGACGGGGACACGACACATGAACGACACGCTCACACCGCATGCACTCCCCGCCGGGCCCACGACGCTGCCGCCGGCGGATGCGGCGGCGCTCGCCCCCCTGCCCTGGCCAGCCGACCCCATGGCCCATCACCGGCTGGTGGGCCAGCCCGTGCACACCATCGACACGCCCGCCCTGGTGATCGACCTGGACGCCATGGAGCGCAACCTCGCACGCATGGCCGCCTTCACGCAGCGCCACGGCATCCGCCTGCGGCCACACGCCAAGATGCACAAGAGCGCCGTGCTGGCGCATCTGCAGATGGCCACGGGTGCCGTCGGCGTGTGCGTGCAGAAGACATCCGAGGCCGAGGCGCTGGCCGCCGGCGGCGTGGACAACCTCTACATCAGCAACGAAGTCGTGTCGCCCGGCAAGCTCCAGCGCGTGGCGGCCCTGGCACGCACGCTCGATGCGCGCGGCGGGCGGCTGGCGATCGCCGTGGACAGCACCGAGGGCGTGCACCGGCTGGCCGAAGCGCTGGCAGCGTGGATGCCGGACGCTGCCGGCGCCATCGACGTGTTCATCGAGATCGACGTCGGCCAGGGCCGCTGCGGCGTGCTCCCCGGCCCGGCCGCCGTAGCGCTGGCGCGCGAGATCGCGCAACTGCCGATCCTGCGCCTGGCCGGCCTGCAGGCCTATCACGGCCGTGCACAGCACCTGCGCGGCGTGGCCGAGCGGCGCGCTGCCATCGGCCGCGCCGTAGCCGACGTGCTGACCACGCGCACCCAGATCGAAGCGGCCGGCTTCACCGTCCCGCTGGTGACCGGCGCAGGCACCGGGACCTTCGCCCAGGAAACCGCCAGCGGCGTCTACGGCGAGTTGCAGGCCGGCTCCTATCTGTTCATGGACGCCGATTACGCGGCCAACACCGCCGACGCGGCGCAGCCGACCTTCGAACACGCGCTGTTCGTCAAGTCGCAGGTGATCAGCGTGCAGGCCGGCCATGCCGTCTGCGATGCCGGCCACAAGAGCCACGCCATCGACTCGGGCCTGCCGCGCGTGCACGCGCTGCCAGGCCAGCCGGCGCTGCAGTTCGCCAACGGCGGCGACGAGCACGGCCTGCTGCGCCCCGCCACCACCCAGGACGGCCTGCCCGCCCTGGGCGCCACCGTGTGGCTGGTGCCGGGCCACTGCGACCCCACCGTCAACCTGCACGACCAGATGATCGGCGTGCGCGGCGGCCTGGCCGACGGCGTGGTCGAGCGGGTGATCCGCGTGGACGCGCGGGGAGCCCTGACGTGACCCTGCCGCCGGTCGCCGGCCAGTGGGGACGGCCCTTGCCGTCGCAGCGGCCGCGCGCGGCGCCAACCGCGCCGGCGGCCATGGGCGACTGGCCCCTGCAGATGGGGCCGGCCGACGCCATGGCCGCGATCGACGAACACGCGGTGCATGCCCTGGATCGCGCGCCCGCCGAAGTCCGGCTGGCCTGGCAGACCCGGCAGTTGCACCGGCTGCTGCAGTTCGTCAGGGACACCAGTGCCCTGTGGCGCGAGGCCCTGCCCCCGGATGCCCTGCGCGCCCGGGCCGACGACCTCTCCGCGCTGCCCATCATCGGCCGTGCCGCGCTGCGCGAGCGCATCGAGCAGGGCGGTGCGCTGCCCACGCCACCCTCGCACGGCCGTGCGATGTTCGGCAGCACGTCGGGCTCCACCGGCATGCCGCTTCGGTTTCATGCCACCGAGCTGGCCCAGCGGCTCACGCAGAACCAGTACTGGGCCGACCATGCGCGGCAAGGGCGCGACATGTGGCGCCGCTGGGCCGTGGTCGGCCCCCAGGTCGCTGCGCACCCTGGCCATCCCCACGCCGACATCCCGGCCAACCCCTGGCGCCAGGCCGGCCCGGGGTTGCACCGCAATACCGAGGGCTTGCCAATCGCCGACACGGCCAGCTGGATCACCCGGATGGCGCCGGCCTATCTCTTCATCTATCCCACCCTGCTCACCAGCATGCTCGATGCCTGGGAGAGCGGCCTGCCGGCCCCGGCCGGGCTGGAGCAGGTGACCACCTTTTCCACCACCGTCGAGCCCGCGCTGCGCGAGCGCACACGGCGCGTGCTGGGCGCGAGCATCCGCGACCGCTACAGCTGCGAGGAGCTCGGGCCGCTGGCCATGCAGTGCCCACACGACGAGACGCGCTACCACGTCAGTGTGTCCAACGTCATCATCGAGGTGGTGGACGACAGCGGTGCGGCCTGCGCGCCTGGCGAGACGGGCCGCGTGCTGGTCACGGGCCTGCATCACTGGGCCAGCCCGGTCATCCGCTACGACATCGGAGACGTGGCCGCCCTGCATCCCACCTGCAGCTGCGGCGCCGCGCTGCCCTCGATCAGCCAGTTGCTGGGCCGCCGGCGCAGCCTGATACGCACCGCGGCGGGCGAGGCGCGCTTCGTACGATTGACCACGCTCGACTGGCTGGACATCGCGCCGGTGCGCGAATTCAGGCTGATCCAGCAAGACCTGCAGTCACTGCGGCTGGAACTGGTCGTGGCCGAGCCGCTGACGGCATCGCAGCACGCGGCGCTCCAGGCGCTGCTGGCCCGACGCATCGATCCCGCCCTGCGCTACGACATCGTCGAACTCGGTGCCATCGACTGGCCGCCTGGCCGCAAGCGCCAGGACGTCGTGGGCCTGGGCTGACAGCCGTCTTTCCCACCGGGCGACGGCGCCCAGGTGATCGACAGGCGACGCCGGCTCGGGCGCGGCCGCTTCAGTCGGCGAACAAGCCACCCGCCGCGGCCGGTGGCGCCACGCCCAGGTGGCGGAAGGCCGCCAGCGTGGCGATGCGGCCGCGCGGCGTGCGCTGCAGGTAGCCCTGCTGGATGAGATAGGGCTCGATCACGTCCTCGATGGTGCCGGCTTCCTCGCCGATGCTGGCGGCGATGTTGTCCAGCCCGACGGGTCCGCCGTCGAAACGGTGGATCACCGCCTCCAGCAGCTTGCGATCCATCAGGTCGAAGCCCTGCGGGTCGACGTCGAGCATGGCCAGTGCGCGCTGTGCGATGTCCTGCGTGATGGTGCCGTCGCCCTTCACATCGGCGTAGTCGCGCACGCGGCGCAGCAGGCGATTGGCGATACGCGGCGTGCCGCGCGAGCGGCGCGCGATCTCGGCTGCGCCTGCGTGCTCGGTGGGCGCCTGCAGCAACTGCGCGCTGCGCGAGACGATACGCGTCAATTCTTCGGTGGTGTAGAACTCCAGCCGCGCCACGATGCCGAAGCGATCGCGCAGCGGGTTGGTGAGCATGCCGGCACGCGTGGTGGCACCCACCAGCGTGAAGGGTTGCAGATCGAGCTTGATGCTGCGTGCAGCCGGCCCCTCGCCGATCATGATGTCGATCTGGTAGTCCTCCAGCGCGGGGTAGAGGATTTCCTCCACCACCGGCGAGAGGCGGTGGATCTCGTCGATGAACAGCACGTCGTTCTTCTCGAGATTGGTGAGCAGCGCAGCCAGGTCCTTGGGCTTTTCCAGCACCGGACCCGAGGTCTGGCGCAGGTTCACGCCGAGCTCGGCCGCGATGATGTGGCTGAGCGTGGTCTTTCCCAGGCCCGGCGGTCCGAACAGCAGCACGTGATCGAGCGCCTCGGTGCGCTTCTTCGCGGCGCCGATGAAGATCTCCAGCTGCTCGCGCACCTTGGCCTGACCGACGTACTCGTCCAGCAGCCTGGGGCGCAGCGCGCGCTCGATCGCCTCCTCGTTCGGCGAGGCGGGCGCGGCGGAAACGACGCGCTTGTCGGGCGCGGGGAACGGGGCGAAATCGTCGGTCTGGATGGTCATGGGCGGCCTGCGGGCTGGGCTAGTTTAGTCCCCGGCCGCGGTGCGCCGGACGCGCTGCGGCAGGCGTGGCAGGCGCGCACGCGGGCAATTCAGGGCTCTGGCAGCACTACGTCATCGTTACCGATGACCCGGGTGAGCAGTTCCATGAACTGCTCGCGTTCGCTGCCCGACAGGTTGGCCAGCAGCCGATCCTGCACCCGCATCACCGGTCGCCGCATGGCGCGCAGCACCTGCCGGCCTTCGTCCGTGATCCACAGCAGCTTGCGCCGGCGGTCTTCGGGATCCGCCTCGCGCAGCACCAGCCCACGCGATTCGAGACGGCCAATGACGGCGCCGGAAGTCGCGGCGTCGAAGGCGACGCGGCGCGCGACAGTGACCTGATCGGCACCGGGCTCGTCGATCAGCGCGCTCAGGATCGAGAACTGCACCGGTGTGATGTCGAAGGTTGCCGTTTCCTGCGCGAAGATGGCCACCGACAGCTGGTGCGCGCGCCTGACCAGGTGGCCGGGTGCGCGTTCGAACTCGAAAGTCTTGCTCATGCGGCGCAGTGTAAGCCGCAGCTCATGCCAACGGAGCTACCCGTGAGGGGCTTGCACCTCTCCTCGAGCCGATGAATAATAAGCTAACTTATTAATTTGCAGGAATGGATCCCGGGACAGGTCGCGACCTTCTTCATCCAGCAGCCAACGAGAGACACGAGAGATGCAATTCCACCTGAACGGCTTCCGCGCGGGCGACCCGCACATCGCCGATGCCGCCCCTGGCGCGCTCAGCCCCGCTGACACCTTGCCGGAGCAGGTGGACGTCGCCATCGTGGGGGCCGGCCCCGCCGGCCTCACGCTGGCCGCTCAGCTCGCCGCCTTCCCCGATATCAGCGTGTGCGTCATCGAGCAGAAGGAGGGCCCGCTGCGGCTGGGCCAGGCCGACGGCATCGCCTGCCGCACGGTGGAGATGTTCGAAGCCTTCGGCTTCAGCGAACGCGTGTTGAAAGAAGCCTGCTGGATCACCGAGGTCACCTTCTGGAAGCCCGACGAATCGCAGCCCGGCCACATCGTGCGCCATGGTCGGGTGCAGGACACGGAGGACGGACTTTCGGAATTTCCGCACCTCATCCTCAACCAGGCGCGCGTGCATGACTTCTACCTCGACGTGATGCGCAACTCGCCCAGCCGCCTGCAGCCGCACTACGCGCGCCGGCTGGCCGACGTGTCGATCGACGACGCCGCCGCCGACCATCCCGTCACCGTGCGCGTGGAGCGCACCGACGAGGCGCATGCCGGCCAGAGCGAAACGCTGCGCGCGCGCTACGTGGTGGGTTGCGACGGCGCGCGCAGCGCGGTGCGCAAGTCCATCGGCCGCCAGTTGGTGGGCGATTCGGCCAACCAGGCCTGGGGGGTGATGGACGTGCTGGCTGTCACCGATTTCCCCGACATCCGCTACAAGGCGGCCGTGCAGTCGGCCGAGGCCGGCAACCTGCTCGTGATCCCGCGCGAGGGCGACTATCTCGTGCGCATCTATGTGGAGATGGACAAGCTCGTCGAAGGCGAGCGGGCCGCCAGCCGCAACATCACGGTGCAGGATCTCATCGCCACGGCGCAGCGCATCTTCCACCCGTACACGCTCGACGTGAAGGAAGTGCCGTGGTGGTCGGTGTATGAGATCGGCCAGCGCATCTGCGACAAGTACGACGAGGTGCCCGCCGATGCCGTGGGCACGCGCCAGCCGCGCGTGTTCATCGCCGGCGATGCATGCCATACCCACAGCCCCAAGGCCGGCCAGGGCATGAACTTCTCCATGCAGGACACCTTCAACCTGGGCTGGAAGCTGGCCTCGGTGTTGCGCGGCCAGTGCGATCCGCGATTGCTGGACACCTATTCGCAGGAACGCCAGGTGGTGGCGCAGGAGCTGATCGACTTCGACCGCGAGTGGGCGCAGATGTTCAGCGACCGGGCCAAGCAAGGCGATGGCAGCGACGGTGCCGGTGTCGATCCAGCCGAGTTCCAGAAGTACTTCGTGCGCCACGGACGCTTCACGGCCGGTGTGGAGACGCGCTATCAGCCCTCGCTGATCTGTGGCGAGGCGACACACCAGGCCCTGGCCACCGGCTTCGCCGTCGGCATGCGCTTCCATTCGGCGCCGGTCACGCGCGTGGCCGATGCCCGGCCCGTGCAACTGGGCCACGCAGGCAAGGCCGACGGACGCTGGCGGCTCTATGCGTTCGCCGGACGCGATGGCGCTGCGGCTGGCAGCGGGCTGCGCGCGCTGTGCGACTACCTGGCGCAGTCGTCCCATTCGCCGCTGCGCCGCTACACACGCGCCGGGCAGGACGTGGATGCCGTCTTCGACCTGCGTGCGATCTTCCAGCAAGCGCACGCCGACGTTGCCATCGAGACGCTGCCCGACCTGCTGCGCCCGCAGAAAGGCCGCCATGGCCTGCGCGACTACGGCAAGGTGTTCGCGCCCGACTTCAAGGGCGGCGCCGACATCTTCGATGCGCGCGGCATCGACCGCGAGCGCGGCGCACTGGTCGTCGTGCGGCCCGACCAGTACGTGGCCCAGGTGCTGCCGCTGGGCGCGCACGAGGAACTTTCCACATTCTTCGCCGGTTTCATGCGGCCGGCCTGACGCGCGGCCGGGCGGCGTCGCACGGGGCGTGTATCCTCGGCCCCGCGCCGGGGGATCCGAACAAGCAAACAACAACACGGCGCGCCAATTCCTCGCGCCCATGGACCTCGCCTCGCTCCTGGCCCTGCCCAACGCGCTGCCCAGCGCGCCACAGGCCGTCGCCCGTCTCATCAAGACCATCGACAACCGCAATGCCTCGATCGACGCGATCATCGAGTGCATCGAGATCGATCCGGTGGTGGTGGCCAAGCTGCTGCGCCTGGTCAACTCGCCCTTCTTCTTCCGCGGCCGCGCCATCGACAACGTGGGCGATGCCGTGCGCCTGCTGGGCCTCGTGCAGGTGCGCTCGCTCGTGCTGGGGCTGGTGGCGAAGGAGCGTTTTCCGTCGCTGCCGCCCGCCCAGCTGGACGAGTTCTGGCGCTTCAGCCTGAGTACGGCCGAACTGGCGCGGCACCTCTCGCGCAAGGCCGGCGTCGATACCGAAGCCGTCTATACCGCCGCGCTGCTGCACATGATCGGCGCGCTGGTCATGCGCATCTCGATAACCGAGAAGATGCTGGCCATCGACCGGATCTGCCCGTCGATGGCCATCGGCCGCGGTGAGGCCGAGCAGCAGGTGCTGGGCTACTGCTATGCCGACGTGGGCGCCGCGCTGGCCCGCCAGTGGGAATTGCCGGCGCGCATCGTGCGCGTGATCGAGACGCAGCGCGCGCCCGATTTCGGCAAGGACGGCGCGCTCGACGCCTCGGCCGTGCTGCTGGCCTCGTGGCGGGTGCGCGCCATCGGCATGCAGCTATCCCAGGAAGCACAGGTGCGCCTGTGCACCCTGCCCATCATCAAGGCGTTCAAGGCACTGAATGTCGAGCCGCTCTCACTGATGCAGTGGGAGCCCGTGGCCGACGACGGCCTGCCGTTCTGAGCGCACGGCGGCGCGATCAGGGCCTGGGCGCGCGCGGAATCCAGTAGCCCAGCACCGCAGCCGCCAGCAGGGCGATGCCCCCCGTGGCCGCAACGCCCCACGCCAGCGACAGCCCGGCCGCCAGCAAGGACAGCAATGCCGGCCCGCCCGAGGCGCCCAGGTCGGACATCAGGCGCCACACGCCCAGGAAATGCGCCCGGCCATGGCGCGGCGAGTGATCGGCGCCCAGCGTCATGATGATGCCCGAGCCGATGCCGTTGCCGAAGCCGATCGCCATCGCCACGATCAGCAGCGTCGTCGCCCCCGAGGTGAAAGGCATCAGCAGCATGCCCACACCCATCATCACCATCGAGGGCACGGCTACCCAGGCCCGCCCCAGACGGTCCATCACCTTGCCCGCCGGGTAGAACACCAGCATGTCGATGGCGCCGGCAAGTCCGTAGATCATCGAAGCCACCGAGGGCACCAGCCCCAGGTGGGCGGCCCACAGCGGAATCACCACCTGGCGCGAGGCCCGCACGGCACTCAGCAGCAGCACGCCGAAGCCGAGCGAGGCGAACACGCGCCAGTGGCCGCGCAGGATCGATGCGATCGATGCGGGTGCCGGCACTTCGCCAGCCACATGGGCGGGCGGCGGCAACTCCGGCATGCGCCATGCCAGCACGGCGGCACCCACCAGCGCCACGATTCCGACGCCATAGGCCGCGACCAGCCCGAAACCGTGCATGGCCGCAGCAGCGATGAAGGGGCCCATGAACATGCCGATGCGCATCGAGCCACCCAGCGTGGAGAGGGCCCGCGCGCGGTACTCGATCGGCACCGCGTCAGTCAGATAGGCCTGCCGGGCCAGGTTGAACACAGCCTGCGACATGCCGATCATGAAGCACCCCACGGCGAACAGCGCCACGTGCGGCGTCCACGCGCACAGTGCCATGCCCAGCGCGCACCAGCCGGCCGCGCCGACGATGGCCCAGCGCTCGCCGACGCGCATCGTGACGATGGAAGCGGGAATGTTGCTGAGCAGCGAACCGATGCCGATCAGGGCCATCATGAACGCAGCCATCGGGATCGATGCGCCCAGATCGTGCGCCGTGATCGGAATGACCGGAAGAATGGCGCCCTCGCCCAGCCCGAACAGGATCGACGGGCCGAAGGCGGGGATGGCGATGCGCCAGAGTGAGAAAGGCTTTGCAGCAGACGGCGGCATCACGACAAAGCCCGCTTTCGCGGGCTTCGTTGATTGCCGGGGCAACGGATGCGCCGGCAGGATCTGGTGGAGGAGGTTGCCGGTGGCATCGGCCCGACTCGTCCGGTCAGGGGCGGCGCGCAGCAGCAGGTGCTTATGCTAACGCAATCCTTCACGGCTCTCCTTTGAGCGACGCGACGGCGGGTGGAACGGCGCCGCGCCCATCCTGCTAGGCTGCCGCGCGGTCGGCGCGTCCCACCAGCAACTTGCGGCTGGCGATGAGATAGGCGTTCTGGGTGCTGTGGATGTGGTCGCGCAGCATGCGCTGCGCGCGCTTGTGATCGCCGGCACGTATGGCCTGCAGCAGGATGTCGTGGTTGTCCTGGCAGTGCGTCACCTGAGAGTTCTCCTCGGGCAGCCGGTAGCGCAGGGCGGTGATCTGCGCCGCCACCATCGCATAGGCGGACTTGAGATAGCTGTTGGCGCAGTGGTCGACGATGGCGTTGTGGAACTCGGTGTCCAGCCGAGGGAACTCTCCCGTCTGCTCCTTCGAGAAAGCCCGGGCCATGTCGTCCAGGCACGCCTGCAGTCCGTCGATCAGCGCGTCGCGCCGGTTCTCCATCGCGTCGGCGAGTGCCTCGCACTCCACCAGCGCGCGGAACTTGCAGATGTCGGCCACTTCAGCGTCGCCCAGCTGGAAGACGAATGTTCCCCGTTGCGGATGGATATCCACCAGGCCTTCGAGCTTCAGCCGGAGCAGCGCTTCGCGCACCGGTGTCTTGCTGATGCCCAGGCTGCTGGCGAGTGCCGATTCCGACAGCGCCTCGCCGAACTGCAAGGGCCCGCGCACGATGGCATCGCGAATCCGCACCAAGGCCAGCTCGGTCAGGGACTTGGGACGTTCGACTTTGTCGGTGATGTGCATTGGGCTTCGTACCGTGTGCCGGGATCGTACACCAAGCAGCGCGTCGGGATAACATGTATTGCATCTTCAATCTAACGTCTGATATATTAGTTTGAAGAACTGGAGACGAATTTGAAATTGCTGTTGGACCGGGTCTACCGGATGTTCCAGCACCTCCTGGTGGGCGGCCTGGCCGTCATGTCGGTGATGGTGTTTGCTAACGTCGTACTGCGCTATTTCTTCGACAGCGGCATCGTTTTCACCGAGGAAGTGGCCCGCTACATCTTTGTCTGGCTCACCTTCCTGGGCTCCATCGTGGCCTTGCGCCAGGGCACTCATCTGGGAATGGACAGCGTGATCAGCCGCCTGCCCCATCGCGGCAAGGTGGCGTGCTTCGTGGTCAGCCACCTCCTCATGCTCTGGTGCTGCGTGCTCATGTGGCAGGGCAGCTGGCCGCAGACGGTTCTCAACCTCGACAACCGGGCGCCTGTATCGGGCCTGCCCGTGGCCGTGCTCTATGCGTCGGGGCTGGTGTCCGCCGTACTGATGGGCATGACTTTGCTGGGCAACCTGTGGCAGGTGGCGACGGGGCGGCTGTCCGAATCGCAGCTGGTCGCGGTGGCGGAATCCGAAGACCGCCCGCACGACGATCGCTGACGCGCCGAGGCCCCTCCTATGACCGTCCTGATCTTCATCAGCTCGCTGCTGGGCGCCATGGCGCTGGGCATGCCGATCGCATTCGCCCTGCTGGTCTGCGGCATTGCGCTCATGCTGCACCTGGACATGTTCCAGGCGCAGATCCTGGCGCAGAAACTCGTCGACGGCGCCGACAACTACCTCCTCATGTCGGTACCGTTCTTCCTGCTGGCGGGCGAGGTCATGAACCTGGGCGGCCTGTCCCGGCGCATCGTCGACGCGGCGATGGCGGCCGTCGGCCACATCCGTGGCGGCCTGGGCTATGTGGCCATCCTCACCGCGCTGGTGATGGCCAGCGTCTCGGGCTCGGCCATTGCCGACACGGCCGCCGTGGCGGTGCTGCTGATCCCCATGATGCGCAACGCCGGCTACGACGTGGGCCGTGCCAGCGGCCTGATCGCCTCGGCCGGCATCATCGCGCCGGTGATTCCGCCCTCGATCGGTTTCGTGGTCTTCGGCGTCACGGCCGGGCTGTCGATCACCAAGCTGTTCATGGCCGGCATCGTTCCCGGCCTGCTGCTGGGGCTGTCGCTGATCGTCACGTGGTGGATCGTGGCGCGCAAGGAAACGGTCCAGCCTGCACCACGCCAGAGCGGACGCCAGGTGGCGGTGGCGCTGCTGCGCAGCCTGTGGGCGCTGGGCCTGCCGGCCATCATCATCCTGGGCCTGAAGTTCGGCCTGTTCACGCCGACCGAGGCCGGTGTGGTTGCCGCGGCCTATGCGCTGTTCGTGAGCGTGGTGGTGTACCGCCAGTTCACCTGGCGAAACCTGTACGACGCGCTGCTCAACGCCGCGATGACATCGGCCGTGATCATGTTCCTGGTGGCCGCCTCCATGGTGTCGGCCTGGCTGATCACGGTGGCCAACATCCCCGAACAGATCATCGAGCTGGTGCGCCCTTTCATGGAGCATCCCACGCTGCTGCTGGTCATGCTGATGGTGATCGTGATCCTCGTGGGAACGGCGCTCGATTTCACGCCCTCCATCCTCATCCTCACGCCGGTCCTGATGCCCATCGTGAAGGAAGCGGGCATCGACCCGATCTACTTCGGCGTGCTGTTCATCATCAACAACGCCATCGGCATGGTGACGCCCCCGGTGGGCGGTGTGCTCAACGTGGTGTGCGGCGTGGCCAAGATCAAGATGGACACCGCCATCCGCGGCGTGCTGCCCTTCATGTGCGCCGAGTTCATCGTGCTGTTCCTTCTGGTGCTGTTTCCCCAGCTGGTCACTGTGCCCGCCGGCTGGTTCCGCTGATCTGCGCCCGTCCTACACACCCACCCATCGACAACCCAAGGAGACCCGACATGCAATTCAAGAAACTGATCATCGCCCTCGCGGCCGTGGCCGTCACCGGACTGGCGCAGGCGCAGGCCGCCAAGTTCGGCTACGGCGCCAGCGAGGACAACTCGCAAGGGATGGCGGTCAAGCGCTTCGCCGAACTGGTCAAGACCAAGACCTCGGGCCGCGTCACCGTCAACACCTACGCCAGCGGCAAGCTCGGCACCGATGCGCAGATGCAGTCGGCCGTGCAGGGTGGCACCCAGGAACTGATGGTGGGACCCACCGCCAACCTGGTGGGCATCATCAAGGAATACGCGCTGCTTGACCTGCCCTTCCTTGTGACGAGCTACAAGGAGGCCGACACGCTGCTCGACGGCCCCGTCGGCCAGACGCTGAGCCAGAAGCTCGAAGCACACGGTCTCGTCGGCCTGGGCTACTGGGAAAACGGCTTTCGCCACATCACCAACTCGCGCCGCGTGGTCAACCGCATGGAAGACGTCGCGGGGCTGAAGATCCGCGTGATTCCGAACCCGGTCTACATCGAGACCTTCAAGGCGCTGGGCGCCAACCCCGTGCCGCTGCCCTACACGGAACTGTATGGCGCCCTCGAGACACGCTCGGTGGACGCGCAGGAGAACAGCCTGGGCTTGCTCGAATCGGGCAAGTTCTACGAAGTGCAGAAATTCCTGTCCATGACGGGCCACATCTACACGCCCTACGTCGTGCTGGCCAGCAAGAAGTGGTTCGACAAGCTCTCCGACGCCGACAAGGCCGCCGTACGCGCGGCCGCTGCGGAAGCCGTTCCCTATCAGCGCACCGTCAATCGTGAGGCGACCGACAAGCTCAAGGCCCAGATGGTCAAGCACGGCCTACAGGTGACGGACGTGTCCCCGGCCGAGATCGCCCGCATGCGCGAGAAGGTCAAGCCTGTCCATGCGCAGTTCGCACCGCAGATCGGCGCGCAGCTGCTCGAGCAGGCCAACGCCGAGATCGCCAAGGCCAAGTGATTCCCATCCAGAGCAGTAAAGAGAGAAACATCATGGAACTCAAGGACCTCATCGCCGGATTCCACAAGGTCGCGACGGCGTCGGTCGCTGATGCCGTGGACAAGGTGAGCGGCAAGCGCGGCTACCTCGACCACGAGATCAAGCCCCGTATCAACGAGAAGCGCGTTGTCGGCCCGGCCGTCACCGTGGTCGAGGTGCCGACCGACGACGCCGTGCCGCCTCAACACGCACTCGACCTGATCGACGAGGCGCCGGCCGGCAGCGTGATCTGCATCAGCGTCGCGCAGGAAGCCAACGTCGCCGTCTGGGGTGGCCTCATGACCGCGGGCGCCTTCGCCAATGGCCATGCGGGCGCCATCCTCGACGGCGGCGTGCGTGACCTGGCGGAGATCCGCCGGGACTACGACTTCCCGGTCTTCGCGCGCTCGGTCTCGCCCGGCTCCACGGTGGGCCGCCACAAGACCGTCGCGTCGCAGGTGCCCGCTCTGGTGGGCGGCATCATGGTGCACCCCGGCGACATCATCGTGGCCGACATCGACGGCGTGGTCGTGGTTCCGCGCCAGCATGCCGAAGCCGTGCTGGAGATGTCCATCGAGATCGACGTGCGCGAACTCGAGCAGGCCAAGCTCATCGTGGCCGAGAAATCGCTGCGCAAGGGCCTGGCCAAGTACGGCCGGATCTGAACCGGGCGACCCCGCCCTGGCCGTACACCGGAGTTGCGGGACGGCCACTTCCCATTCCATACGCAGCAGGACAGAAATGGCAGACATCGTGGCCATCGGCGAGCCGATGATCGAGTTCAACCAGGTGCAGCCCGACCAGCCCGGCTTCCTGCAGGGCTTCGGCGGCGACACGTCCAACGCCATCATCGCCGCTGCCCGCCAGGGCGCACGCACGGCCTACTACACCCGGGTGGGCACAGACGCCTTCGGTGACCGGCTGCTGTCGCTGTGGCAGGCCGAGGGCGTGGACACGCGGCATGTGCAGCGCGACGCGCAGGCCGCCACGGGCGTCTATTTCGTCACGCATGGCGCCGGGGGCCATGAGTTCAGCTACCTCCGCGCGGGCAGCGCGGCCTCGCGGATGACACCGTCCGACTTGCCTGCCGGTGCCATCCGCCAGGCGCGTTGGCTGCATGTGTCCGGCATCAGCCAGGCGATCAGCGCCACCGCGTGCGACACCGTCTTCGAGGCGATCGAGGTCGCGCGTCATGCCGGCGCGCGGGTGAGCTACGACTCCAATCTGCGATTGAAGCTCTGGCCACTGGCGCGCGCGCGCGCCATCATCCGCGCCACCATCGGGTTGACCGATCTGTTCCTGCCGAGCCTGGAAGACGCCCAGCAGTTCACGGGACTCGACGACGCAGACGCCATCATCGACTGGTGCCTGCAGGCTGGCGCCCGCACGATGGTGCTCAAGTTGGGCAAGGATGGCGCGATGATCGCCACGCCGACCCTGCGCACGCGCGTGGCCGGCCATGTGGTCAAGGTCGTCGACGCCACGGGCGCGGGAGACTGTTTCGCCGGGGCGTTGCTGGCACGCCTGGTTCTCGGCGAGCCGCTGGATCTGGCAGTGCGATATGCCAACGCGGCGGCGGCACTCACCACGACAGGGTTCGGCGCCGTGGCCCCGATTCCGGCGCAGGCCGACGTCACCGCCTTCCTGAATCGCCAGGCGGCAACGACAGATTGACAGCGCAGCCGGCGCTGCGGCCCATTGGCCCAGCTCGCGTGCCAGACCGGGAGCACCGCAGCAAGGCCCCCTGCCCTTTGCCAGAGTGCTCGCGTTTGAGTCGCGCTGGCGGCGCGGTGTCGACCGCCCGGCGAACGACCGGTACGGGCGTGGTCCGGCCCGGGCGGGCGCGTTGTCAGGGGCAGGTCAGAGCGCCTTGACCAGCTCGGGCA